>Ga0310124_10000318_pt1 | contig 32880 bp, 30 predicted proteins | sample CB11b_AW_Bot5_MG_FD_203507 | JGI IMG/M metagenome (GOLD analysis project Ga0310124, IMG submission 203507) | Marine microbial communities from Western Arctic Ocean, Canada - CB11b_AW_Bot5 | ecosystem: Environmental > Aquatic > Marine > Oceanic | place: Canada: Western Arctic Ocean | collected...
AGACATTGCGGTAAAAAGCGACCTTCCGATGGGAGCCGGCTTGTCTTCCTCTGCAGCGCTAGAAGTTGCAACGGCACGAGCACTCTGTAGCGTTAGTCAATGCACCTGGGATCCAATCGTGATGGCGCAACTCGCCCGCCGTGCTGAAAACGAATTCGTAGGAGTGGGCTGTGGCATCATGGACCAGGTAGCATCGACCGCTGGCAAAGCAAATTGCGCCCTGCTCCTTGACTGTCGTTCACTTCAATTCGAGCTGGTTCGACTACCAAGCCAAGTGGGAATCGTGGTCATGGACACAGGTGTGAAAAGGAGTTTAGGCACAACCGAGTACGACACCAGGCGAAAAGATTGCGCCGCGGCAGTCGCAGCCGTAAAAATCTTCGCACCGCACGCGGCAGCCTTGCGTGATGTAAATGAAACCTTACTCGCAAGAGCCAAAGCTCAACTGAGCAGCTCAACGTATAGACGAGCACACCACGTGGTCACAGAAAATTTGCGACCAATGAAATTGGCGAAAGCACTGCAGAGTGGAAAGTTTGAAAACGCTGGAGAGCTACTTAACGATTCGCACGCGAGTTTGCGTGATCTGTACGAAGTTTCTAGTCCAGAACTTGATCTTATTACCGATCTCGCACGAAGTGAATCGAGTTGCCTCGGGGCACGTATGACCGGGGCTGGCTTTGGTGGCTCTGCGATTGCTCTCGTCCGAACCGAGGGCATTCAACACTTTATTGACCAGGTCCGTCAGATGTACGCAAAATGTTCAGAACACCAGGGGAGTTTCTTTCACGGCAGCGCGGTCGATGGAGTTTCCGTGCGTGCCATGACCTAAACTGACGAAAAATGGATCCAGTTGCACACACACTCGTCGGTGCCAGTCTTGCCAAGACCCGTCTTGGACGCCTCACTCCATTGGCTACTGTCACACTTCTCCTCGCTGCCAATGCACCTGACATCGATGCGATCGCGATGTTTCTAGATCGCGAGACGTCATTACACGTTCGACGCGGTTGGACACATGGGATCCTTGCGATCGCTGTCCTCCCGCTCATCATTACTGGTCTTATGGTTGGGTTGGACCGTTTACGATACATAATCCTTAAACACAACGCAGAACCTGTGGCACTCAAGCCACTACTTCTTCTGTCATACCTTGGCGTTTTAAGTCATCCCATGCTCGACTGGTTGAACACCTACGGTATCCGACTCTTGATGCCATTCGACGACCGTTGGTTCTATGGTGATGCACTCTTTATTGTCGATCCATGGATCTGGTTGTTGGCGTCCAGCGCCGTGGTTCTTGCACACACACGGGCAACCACAAGTATCACACTCTGGATTGTTGCCGCGGGTGCAAGCAGCTTTCTCATACTCACAAATGACGTGACACCAATTGAGGCGAAGCTCTTTTGGTGTCTAGGTCTTGGCTGTCTCGTGGGTCTTAGAATCTGGGGTGGCTTGCAGGCACGAATCTCTCAAGTGGCTATTAAGAGCCTGCTTGCGATTTTCGTCTATATCAGCAGCATGGCGTTAGGCTCACAAGTGGCCAAAACACAGGTCCGGCAATGGTTACACGCCGAAGGAATCCCACTGAACAAGATCATGGCTGGACCGGTGCCGGCTAATCCCTTCGTGCGTGATGTCGTGGTACAAGGGCCCCATCGCTACTATTTTCTACAAGTCAACTGGCTGGCCGCCGACCAGATACGCCCAACCTCCCCTTCAATCGCGATTGGGGATAAAAGTCCGGTCGTGCAAGCCACATTGAGGGCACCACACATCCAAGGTACCCGCCATTGGATGCGATTCCCAACCTACCAAGTAGAACAAACAACCAATGGGTACGAGGTCATAATCAGTGATGCTCGATATTCACGACGGCCAGGCGGTTTAGGTACTATTCGTGTGGCACTTGATCATCAGCTAAACGTTCAATAGGCTACCAAAGTACAATGACTCGGCTAATGCAACCAGCGCGCCACATTAACCTTCTTGACATAAGAGTGAACCATGACTGACTTAGGAAGTATGAACACCAAACGTTGGCAGATTGTTGCCATCATTGCTGTCGTTCTGATCGGTGCCCTTGTGACTTATTACGTCACCCGAGCTCCGGCGCCGCCGCCACTAACTGTCGAAACAATTGACGAGAGCGACGAGGCGATCGATACAGAGGCCGAAACCGAAGAAGAGATTCAGTTGCCAGCTCTCAGCGAAAGTGACGCATTCGTTCGCGAACTGGTTGCAATGTTATCGGCTCATCCAACTCTAGCTGCGTGGTTAGCCACCGAAGAGCTAATACGAACCTTCGTGGTTGCGGTTGAAAACATGGCACAAGGTGACACCCCATCTCGACATCTTTCCCTTTTGGCACCGCGAGAACCGTTTCGAATCAGTGGTGATTCGACCCAGCTCATCATCGATCCGGACGGATACGCGCGTTATGACTTCCTCGTGGATGCGTTTAACTCCCTTGACCTCGTAGGGTGTGGAGAGCTATACCGGAAGCTGAAGCCCCTGCTTGTCGAAGCTTACCGTGAACTCGGTTACCCCGAAGGAGATTTTGACGCGGCCATGAGTCGAGCTATCGAGTACGTAATGCGTACCCCAATTATCACGAGAGAAATCCCACTCCTATCACGTACAGTCGCTTATGAATTCGCTGATGAAACCCTCGCCGCACTTGCTCCGGTTCAACAACAGGCCCTACGCATGGGTCCTCGAAACCTGAGATTGGTGCAACGGAAACTCGGCGAGTTAACAACAGCTTTGGGCCTTCAATCCACGCCAGCATCTGGACCTGAGCAATAGTGGTAATGCTCATCTGTTGAACTGCAGTTTTGAAGGTCTGTAATTATGGCGAGAGGCTGGGAAAGCAAAGCAGTTGAATCGCAGCAGGATGAAGCGTTACGAGATCGACAACGGCAGTCGAAACGAACCCTCACTGCGACTGAAAAGACTGCGCTCGCCAGAAAAAATATGTTGGAACTGGCTCGCGCAAGGACCTTGTTAGATCTAGAAGCCGCTACGCAACCTGGGCATCGAACGATGCTGGAGCGTGCACTTGCTGCCTTGGATGACCAATTAAGACCGACCGAAACCAATGACGAGCGCTAACGACGACTCACTGTACTAACTGGTTAAGTATCTCTCCATTCAGCGGGAGGCGTAATTTCATCCATGGGTGTTCGCCCTGGATCAGGTCGACCACTACCTTCCAGTCTATTAATCACCTTCAGCGTCATGTCTCGATCACAGAGCATCTGACATGACAGTCGCACACCCGTTAATCCACGCTGATCTACACAAGAATGTTCCGCCTCAGTCCAGCGATCGGGTTCACCCGAAACGAATTCGACGCGGCAGGTAGTGCAGCGTCCGTTGCCGCCACAGGCGTGCAGCACATCCACACCAGCAACCTGCTCAATAGCAAGGACTAATCGCTTCCCATCTGGAACATCGACCGTTGTAAATCCCTCAATAGTTAACTTTGGCATTCACTGCCCTCTCTAATAATTGTTAGGTAACTCACCAGTGCACATCACTGATACCGCACCACAATTTAGTGTCTAATAAAAACTTTACCATAATCGCAACCAACGTGACCGGTACACGGTTAGTGTGATCGAAAACAACTTCCTGTAAGAGCGTACCGATGGGTGGCGAACCACCTATAGAATGGACGCCCAACGAATCGCACGCCAGGTAACCAGCCCAGCCATCGCAATATAGCGAGTGAGGGAAGAGCCTCGGCGATAACAAACAGTGCATCAATGCCTGCTAATATCTGGCCTCCCGCCAACTTCACATGAAGTTCTTGTCTCATACCAACTGGAGTGATGCCTTCTATTTGAGGAGAAAACTCTTCAGTAGCAATATCCACGAGTTGGAGTCGCTGATGTTTATCCCGCGATTGTATTGAAGCCGCACTCGCACGGCAGACAGGACAGGCGCCATCGTAGTAAATTCGTGCCGGCCACCGAATCTGATGACTAGAGACTTGACTCATGCGTATATCGTAGCTTTGATCGCATACTGCCCACGTCAGCCAGTATGGATTATCGATCTTACGATTTGTACCAACAATTGTGATTATGTGCCATTTTACTCTGGTTCTTGTCTTAATCTTCTCAGACTCCATTTGTCTGTCTTCTCACAATTTCTGTGAGCTAAGACAGTGCTCTGTTGAATGTTCATAGTGGGTCGTATCGATAGTGACACCTCCTGAAAACAAGAATTCCTAGAGACAGGCAAGCACGACAAGACATAAACAGTTAGAATAGCTACATACGAAGGAGACGTCACTATGGAAAACAAAGAAAATGTTATCGATATAGGGAACCTGCGAATCCCATCTATCCCAAGCAAGACCATTGGGATGGGGCTTGCCGGGATTCTAATTCTAGCGGCGTTGTTCAATACGCTGTACCAAGTGCAACCTGAAGAGGTTGGAGTCGTACTGCGATTTAGCCGCTATTCGCGCACCTCCCAGCCTGGACTTCGCATGAAAATACCATTCGTCGAATCAGTACTCAAGGTCCCAATTCAGCGTCAGCTCAAACAGGAATTCGGTTTCCGAACGCTTGAGGCAGGTGTTCGCAGCCAATTCGACGAACGAGTCTTCGCAGACGAGGCCGTCATGCTCACCGGCGATCTGAACGTAGCCGTGGTTGAATGGATTGTGCAGTACCGTGTCTCAGATCCCTACCTGTTTCTCTTTAAAGTCCGTAATCTTGAAGACACATTTCGGGCCATGAACGAAGCAGTCATGCGTGAGACAGTCGGTGACCGTACCGTCACGGAAGTCTTGACCATCGGCCGACAGGACATTGAAACACAGGTTCAACAACAGCTCCAAGCACTCGTAGGACAGTACGAAATGGGTGTGACGGTCGAACAGGTGGTGCTGCAAGACGTCAATCCTCCGGATCCAGTCAAACCGTCATGGGACGAGGTCAACCAAGCACAGCAAAACCGCGACCAACTCATTAGCGAGGCTATGGCCGAATACAATGCGGTGATCCCCCGAGCCCGTGGCGAAGCCGAGCAAGCGATTCTACAAGCGGAAGGCTATGCGCTCGACCGCGTAAACCGTGGGCTAGGTGATGCTGCTCGCTTCACAGCCGTCTACAACGCCTACCGCACAGCACCGAATGTGACCCGCCAGCGGCTCTATCTCGAAACGATGCAACGGATCCTGCCTCAAGTCGGTGGAAAGGTGTTTCTGGATAAAGATCTGAATGGCCTCGTGCCCCTCTTACCACTCGAGGGACTTCTAAAATCGGGCCCGAACAGCAATAGCACGACTTCCCCATCCGGAGGTGCACAATGACGAATAGCACCATTACCAAGGTAATTATTGCTCTGGGAGTGCTCTTTGTTCTGTCGAGCGCTACCTATCAGGTTCACGAAGTCAATCAAGTCATCATTACACAATTCGGTGAACCAACCGGTGAACCGGTGACTGAACCAGGGCTTCACTTTAAAATTCCGTTTGTGCAGCAAACGAACTTCTTTGAAAAACGGTTTCTAGAGTGGGACGGTAGTCCCAACCAAGTCCCAACCAAAGACAAGCGCTTCATTTGGGTCGACACCTACGCGCGATGGCGTATCGTTGATCCGCTTCGTTTTTTCCAGCGACTTCGAGATGAGCTCGGCGCACAATCACGACTTGATGACATTCTCGACGGTGAAACTCGCAACGCCGTGGCCCGGTATGACTTGATCGAAATCGTTCGCAGTACGAACCGTGATCCGGACACAGTCCAGATAGAATCAGATGAAGAAACTGCGATCTTGGATCAGATCCAGATGGGGCGTCAGAAGATCGCTAAGGAAATTCTTGAACGTGCAGCAGGACGAACTGAGGATTTAGGGATCGAGCTACTAGATCTTCGACTCAAGCGCATCAACTACGTGGCAGAAGTCCAGCAGGACGTCTTCGCACGCATGATTGCCGAACGGCAGCGGATCGCAGCGGAATTCCGTTCGGAAGGTCAGGGTGAGTCCGCCAGAATCTCTGGTGAACGTGAACGCGATCTCGCTCAGATTCAGTCAGAAGCATATAGGACGGCAGAAGAACTTCGTGGTAATGCAGATGCCGAAGCGACCAGTATCTACGGTACCGCTTATAGCCTAGACCCTGATTTTTACGCATTCACAAAATCGCTCGAAACCTATGAGGAAACCATGGATGCGTCAACATTCTTTATGCTGGGGACTGATAGTGAACTCCTCAAGTACCTAGAACAGCCAAGATAGCGCGTTCGGCTATCTTTCCCTTCGAAAGGTGTAGGGTTCGGTCGTTGCTGTAGTAACGACCGAACCCTACGCAGATCATCACGCTAACGATCAGTTTGCTCTACCGCCCCGCCATCGATCGACTGCCACTGCCACGATAATGATGTGTCCAACTATCATTTCCTCAACGAAATTTGGCCATCCGAGCACCGTGCTTCGATTTCGAAGATATGCCATTAACACAGCACCGGTCAGCGTGCCAAGAATTGAACCTTGTCCACCGGAGAGTGACCCACCTCCAATCACTACTGCGGCAATAATGTCTAACTCTAACCCGATAGCTACGGTGGGATCGCCTTGCGTAAGGCGGGCAAACTGCATCAAACCTGCCAAACCAGTAAGCAGCCCTGCAAGGACATAGATCGCAACCTTTGTGCGAGCGACCCTTACACCGCAAAGTCTGGCCGTAGCCTCATTCGACCCGATTGCATAAGCGTGTTGGCCAAGAATCGAAAAGCGTAATACGACTACCAAAAACAAGCCTAGTGCTAACATCAACCAGACTGCCGGCGCGAAAATAAGCATTGGAGGAGTCGGAATGGGACTTACCCACGCTTCCAGCCCTTGAGTCGGCGCAGTAATTGGAATGCTCCCTGACATCCATTTCGCCACACCACGATAGAAGCCGAGAGTCCCAAGCGTTGCGATAAAAGGTGGTAGTCGAAGTATGGTAATCAGTAAACCATTGTACAAGCCACAGACAGCTCCAACGCCAAGGGCTACACTGAGAGCAAAGACAGGCCCTCCCCCACGTTCAAGAACTATGGCAGTCGCGACACTTACAAGCGCAATGGCTGAACCCACTGATAAGTCAATGCCACCGCTGATGATAATAAACGTCATGCCCATGGCGGCAATACCCACGATCATCGCGTGAACTGCAACGAGGCGTAAATCGAAGAGGGTCAGACCAGGATGTGGCGGAATCGCATAAAAAAATAAAACTGCTGCCACTAGACTCAAAACTGGCGCCAAATTTCTGAGCGCAGTTCGCCGTGGCAACCACTGCTGCATCAAATTCATCATACGACAGTTTCCTCTCCACTTGACGCAACGGTGACTATCTCATGCTCAGTCCACTGTTTGGTTGGCCTTATGGCTCGTAAGCGACCGCGATGCATTACCGCAATCCGGTCACAGACGCCAAGCAATTCCGGTATGTAGTCAGACACAAGCAAGATCGCTTTACCTCGACTGGCCAGTTGATCGATCCAAGCGTACAGTTGCGCTTTGCTCGCAACATCAATCCCACGAGTAGGTTCGTCGAGAAACAGTACATCCACATCGTGGTGTAAGAGTCTGGCAAATGCCACTTTTTGTTGATTACCCCCCGAGAGGTGCGCGATCGCCTGATCCACATGTGCAACCCGAATACGTAGTCGTTCTACCCAAGTGGTAACCGCCACACTCATCTTGTGGGTATCAAGCCACCCCCAACAGGCAAAAGGCTGCAAGCGACTGAGTAACATATTCTGTGTAACTGAAAGGTTTAAAGCCAATCCTTCTGTCTGGCGGTTTTCGCTGAGTAACCCGACACCTTGCGATAACCGATCAGCTGGTGTGATCTTCACATTGGTTTCGGTCTGCCCCCGAATCGTCACATTCCCTGATCGGATTCTATCAAGCCCAAAGAGTGCTCGGAGTAACTCCGTGCGACCTGCTCCAATCAGACCTGCAATCCCAAGAATTTCTCCTCGCCGCAGAGTCAGATCGACATCTTCGACGGGTTCATTGCCGGTTACACCTTCAATGACTAATAGCGGATCACCAAACGTTCGTGATGTGGTTGGAAACATGTCCGGCAATCTCCGACCAATCATTAATTCAATGAGCTCCGCAACCGAAACATCTGCGGTATTACCAACACCGGTTACACAACCGTCACGCAAGACAATGTAACGATCGGTCACACGCTGCACCTCTTCAAGAAAATGAGAGATGTACACAATCGCCACACCATGACGACGTAACTCAGCAATGATTTCGAACAGACGTTCAATTTCTGTGAAGCCAAGACTACTCGTCGGTTCGTCCATAACGATCACCTTGGCGTCAATCAAAAGCGCACGGGCGACTTCTACAACTTGCCGATCTGCGGGTGACAGATCGTCCGTCAAGATATCGCCTCGAATATCAGGCCGTCCGAGCCTTGCGAAGATCTCAATAATGCGACGCCGAAGAACCGTCGGTCGAATGAAGCCTGCCCAGTGTTGCTCCACACCGAGCATCAAATTTGCCTCCACAGTCAAATGCGGCGCCACTGTCGATTCCTGATAGATCATTGCAATTCCAGCTGACCGAGTCGTCAACGGGTCAACGGCTTCAAACGGCACACCGTCGATTGCTATCTGACCCTTGTCAGGTTGAATCGCGCCTGAAAGAATCTTCATCAGAGTCGACTTACCCGCACCGTTTTCTCCAACCAGAGCGAGCACTTGACCACTTTCAAGATAAAGGTCGACACCATCAAGCGCTAGAGTTGCGCCGAACCGTTTTACTATGCCGGACATTTTTAGACGAGGGGAATCGTCTACGTGATGTCGAACCGTATTCATTGTTCGAGATAGCGTGACAAGTCTGGGGCTAGAAGCTGTGCTATGTCGGGATCATGCATGTTTTCACGGGTTGCCAAACGCACGCCAGTGTCCTGACGAAGCTCAACGGACTCAGATGCCAAATGCGCAACAGCTGTTTTCACACCTAAATAGCCCATCGCCATTGGATCCTGTACAACGAGTCCGTCCAGTTCGCCCTCGCCAAGCGCTTCGACTAATTCAGCGTTAGTATCAAAACCAACAAAACGGATCTTCCCGGCCAAACCACGGCTTCGGAGAGCCAAAAGCAATCCAAACGTGCAAGATTCATTGGCACAAAAGATCCCGTCGACTTTGTCATAAGAAGTTAATAAATTTTCAGCTGCCACTTGAGCGGTCGCTGTGGTTACTCCCGAATACCGTTTCGGATCAATGAGTTCAACATTAGGAAACTCACCTAAGGCTTCGACAAACCCTTCCTCCCGCCGCATCGTGCTCTCCGAACCTTCGGCATGACGTAACAGCAACACCTGGCCCTCACCGTTCAACAACTCGCCCATATGACGACCTGCAAGGCGCCCACCTTCGTGGTTGTCGGTGGCCACATAACTAATGTAATCTTGCCCAACTTCACCAGCAAGACCAGAATCAATAATAATCACTGGAATGCCAGACTGTGTTGCTAAACGCACCGCGGGCAATAACGCGTTTTCATCTAGCGGAGCCAACACAATTGCATCCGCAGAACCCGTCAGTAAATTCTGTACGAGGGAAACCTGCTGATCACGGTCGTCTTCACGTTCCGGACCTCGATAAATGACGGTAATGTTCCCCAACTCTTCCTCAGCCTTTAGAGCGCCGGCATGAATCGCCTTCCAAAAATCGTGCGTTGTGCCTTTCGGAACAACTGCGATACGTAAGCGTGACTCCTCGAGGCTGACACTCTTGTCAGCACTTTCACCAGTGCACGCCCCGCAGACCGTAGCTATAAAACAAAAAGTTAAAAAGTAACGTCGCATAACGCCAATTCGAACATCCGAGTTATTTCTAACACAAAAGATTTTTACACGCCTAGCTTAACGGAGGAACAGTGCACATGCACGGAAAACTAAAAAAACCAAAAACATCTTAGTTATATAGTACGTTTCTACTTGAAGCAGGCAATCCTAGAGTGGCATCAAATAGCACGTTAGTTAATATGCGTTCAGATAAGCTAGAAATCTTTACCTAGGTGGTAATGGTGGTAGAACACTAAGCCAATCAGCAGCCACTGCAGCCGGTGTTCGCCCCTCTCGATTCACAGCCAAATTCATATCACGCATCTGAGCAGCATCAATCGTTCCTACCAGCTCGGCTAGCGCTTCCACAACTTTCGGATTCTCAATTCGCAATCGATCGCTCACGAGAATAATCGCATCGTAGGGAGGAATAACAGACAAGTCGTCTTCAAGCATGATCAAGTCAAATGTGGAAATCCGACCATCCGTCGAATACGCACTAATCACATCAACTTCTGACTGTGCCAACGCTTGATACATCAAGGATCCATCCATGGTGCGCCGGCTTTCAAACTCAAGAGCGTACTGATCGCGTAGTGACGTCCATTCCGGGCGACCAAAGAATTCGTAATCTCCGCCCATGACAAGACGAGGTGCGTGTCGCACGAGATCGCTGATGCGTCGAATGTTTTTAGTAGCAGCATCGTCTCTTCGCATCGCTAGAACATAGGCGTTCTCAAATCCTACAGGACCGACGACTTGAACATCGTACGCATCAGCAAGCACGCGGTCGACCTCGCGCAGAACCTCGTCTCGATTTTGCGAGGTGACGTCACGTCCCATGATCGTCGCCCAGATCGTTCCCGAATAGTCCACATAGACATCAAGATCGCCAGCACGTAGAGCATCGAATGCAACAGTGGATCCAAGTGATGACACAACGGTCGTTTCAAGACCAGTTCGAGCAGTAATCTGTCTAGACAAGATTTCGCTCAGTATGTATTGCTCCGTGTATGTTTTGCACCCAATCGTAATCGGTCGTGTGTCACTCTCGAACAATCTTGGTATCAGGGATGCTCCAGCCCAGCTATAAAGCGCACCACAAATAAGGAGCGCGACAACGACTGGCACTCGCTTCCGTGTACGGACACCCTGCTCAAACCATCGAATCAAGGTATCTAAAAGCTGCGCGAGCAAGGCTGCAACGACACAGCCAACGAGGACAGCCGTATAGTTTCGCAGCTGTAAGCCGCTAAAAATGTAATTACCCAGGCTTGTTGCACCCACTGGTGTTGAAAGTGTCGCCATACCGACCACCCAGACGGTGGATGTCCGGACGCCGCCGACAATAACCGGCAGTGCTAATGGCAACTCGACCCGCCACAGTTGCTGGAGCGGCGTCATTCCAACGCTCCGGGCTGCCTCGGTATAAACCGGATCAATCCCAGTGATTCCGATGACCGTGTTGCGCAAAATTGGAAGCGTGCTGTACAACGTTAGTCCAATGATTGCGGGAAGATAACCAATGCTCTGTAGATTAAGGGCCGCAAGGATCGGCACCATCATGGCTAACAGCGCTAAACTCGGAATGGTTTGCACGATGCCTGCCGCCCCCAACACAAACTGTTGAAGCCATCCGACACGCGCTGCAATGATACCCAGTGGCACACTGATAGCTACACCTAGAAACATCGCTACCAAGGTCAACTGGAGGTGCCCCGTGAGATTCGCTGGCAGCACTGCCAGCTGCTCCATCACACGGCACCACCAGACGCCAGTAAGGCTTCTACAATTTTCGCTTGTCTGATGGGTGTACTCACCATCTGCTTAACGAATCCATCAATCGGTTTCGTTATTAGGTCTCGAGGTGTCCCTATCTGCACGATGCACCCTTCACGCATCACTACAATCCGGTCGGCGAGAACAAGAGCCTCTGTGAAATCGTGAGTAACAAAGATGGCGGTTAAACTCAATTGCTGTTTGATGCGAGAAAACGATACCTGTAATCGATCGCGGGTAATTGGATCGAGCGCACCGAATGGCTCATCTAAAAGCATGAGCGATGGTTCGGCAGTAAGGGCTCGAGCAAAACCGACGCGCTGCTGTTCTCCACCAGAGAGCGTCGTTGGATAACGATTACGCATCACCTCTGGATCGAGTTCGACCAGTTCCAACACTTCAGCCACCCGCTTGTGGATACGCGTGTCTGACCAACCGAGTAAAGACAATGTGACACCCACGTTCTCTGTAATGGTCATGTGGGGAAACAGTCCGACTTGCTGAAAGACATAACCAATTTTTCGACGGAGCTCATACCGCTCAATTTGACTGGTGTCCACCCCATCGAGGCACACAGACCCAGCCGTCGGTTCGATGAGTCTATTAATCATCTTGAGCGTAGTGGTCTTCCCACAGCCAGAAGTCCCCAATAAAACCACAAGTTCACTACGTTTGACTGTGAGAGAAATTTGGTCCACGACGTTTCGATCACCGTAAGCCTTCGTCAGTTGCTCAAGTTTGATCATAGCTATTTACACCAAATCACAATCAGACCAAGGGTCGACCATAACCCTTGGCGTTGCAAACATCCAATGTGTAAAAACGAAATCCTGCTGATACTCCGACCAGAAGAGATTAACGCGCGCGCTGGCAATAATTAAGTTATGTGACTTTTTACTAGCGTTCGATCCATTCCACAAAACGCGACGACTCTTGATCGGCAACAATCATCACACGAATGACGCGGCTATTGTCATGCATCAACTGTTTTGAAGCCTCACGCGCATCGTCCAGCGAAGTATACTTCCTCGCGGCCACAGGCGAATTCGTGGCGCCGCCCCTCACCGTTGCGATGAGTCTGTAAGCATTAAGTGTCGACACGAGCGCTAATTTCCCACTACCGATAATGAAGGGACGGGTAAAGGTAGGTCACTATTCAAGATGAAGCTCTCAAACTTCCAAACCCCTCCGAGCCCCCTTTTTAAGATAATGACAAACTTTCCACGATTCCGATTTTCCTGCATTTCAGGTTCGGCAGGTTCAGCGCCCTCTTCATCTACAGCATCTTCTTGCGCTTCACCTTCATCATCGTCCACCTGAACAGGTGTTTGCCAGACATCCAGAAATGTCCCTGATACAAAACCAAGATTACCTTCGCCGCCCACTTCAGAAATTTCAACTTCCAGGTTACGCTCACCTTCGTTGAACATCTGCGTGAAGTACCCCGTTATCGACTCGTGACCACGAACAGTAGACGAATTCGGTGGCATTAATGCACCGGTACCACCAAACATACTTGCCAGCGCCTCAACATCCCCAGCATTAAATGCTGTCGACCACTGCTCCCCGATTTGCCGAAAAGCTTCGCCATCCGCTCGCGTAAATTCTGGCCCGGTCGGTCCGCCGCATGACGAGAGTCCCAGACACAGCGTTGCAACCACGAGTGCATATCCGTACATTCTTGCCTTCATTTCTACCTCATTTTCAAGAAAGAATCAGCCCTCAAGCCAGGTCAGCCGGCGACAATCACGAGTTCTCATGATAACCCATGACGACTTAACCAGGAAAACAGATCATGCTAACAAATATTTATCTATGTTTCATGAATCCTTAATGTCCTCAGGACCCGAACTCAATCCCCAAGACAAGATCAACAACTCCACCGTAACTGGCAATTCCTTCAGACACTCGATTGGCTTTCAAAAATCGGTCATAGATCCGCGCTGACCGCCGACGAATAAACGGAGTCGCCTGATTAACCCGAGTAGAAATCGCCTGAAGATCACTTCGAGGACCGGCCCCTAGGGACCCAGTCAAGGACACGCGCTCTTCGGCTGCTAAATGCCCTAACAGATGAGCAAAGAGCTGTAACCACCCAGAATACTGAGTAGCAACACCCCCAGTCTGACAAATTAACCATCCAACAAAACTCGCCTCGGCTTCGTCGGCGTAACCGGCCAGGTGTGCCCACTCATGAGCCACCACATACGGGCGCTCAAACGGCAAGACCTCCTGGTTGATCAAAATTTCAAGAAAGAATGGATCAATCATGCCATCGATCGCTGCATGACGAAAATACCACCCTAATACCGATGATTTCGGTCGACCAAGAACTACTGCTTGCCTCAATGCCAGTTTGCGTTGGACCTGAGTAAACGGCATTTCAAGAATAGAATCCATCTCAACTAAATCAGGCCATGATGTAGCATGTGCGGGTGCATGAAGCTCGTTTAACTGCTCCACTGCTTCCTTTGTAAGTTCCACCAACGCGGCATGCGTCACACGTTCAGCATCGAAATCAAGATTCACTTTGAGGGATTCGCGACGATAATTCAAGCCCCAACAGAGCATAAAGAAAAGATACACAACCCCAACCACCAGTACCGTATTCCCAGTCATCAACCATGCTGCATGTCCGCGACTTCCAACCGATGCCTTCCTTATTCGTAGACTCCACCAACTAACTAAGAAGATAGCCAGGCACCCGACGAATAAGTCAAACAGTGAAAACTTGGTTAAATTCGACAACGACGTCAGACAGTACTGCACCATCGGGTAGACACCACGTGAATAGACGTTTTCAATACAGCCTGAAGAGGTCGGCATGACCACCACAAGCCCAGCTATCACTGGAATGAAGATTCTCAATCGCACTCGTCCACCTCAATTAAGGTGATAAACTTGATCGGTGCCAAAGTCAACCGATAACGATTCATGGGGCCACGCGACAGTCGACACGACTTGCCCACTTGACTGCCCGGATTCATGTAGCCTGACCATAACCGTTGAAAAAGGCAAAGTCGTCAAACTGGACGGTTCAACGCGACACTCCATCACTAATGGGTTTATTTGCGATAAAGTCAGAAAATTTGATCAACGATTGTACGGACCTGATCGGCTTCAGTCTCCAGCCATTCGTCAAGGAGCCAAGGGCGCAGGAACATTTAAACAGATTAACTGGAACGAAGCTCTCGATACTATTGCCGCAAGAATAAAGGACATTCGAAACCGCTCTGGCGGCGAAGCCATCCTCCCCTTCTCCTACGGTGGGTCTAATGGATTGCTATCGCAGGACACCACCGACGCTGAACTTTTTAGAAATATCGGAGCCTCGCGACTCGCTCGAACCGTCTGCGCTGCACCTACTGGAATAGCAGCAAATGCACTTTACGGAAAGATGCCAAGTGTTTCATTTGAAGATTATGTACATAGCCAACTAATCGTGGTGTGGGGTGCCAACCCCTCGACAACCGGTATCCACCTCATCCCATATATCAAAGAAGCACAAAGCAATGGGGCCCTCTTAGTCGTCATTGATCCCAGAAGCACACCCCTTTCTCGTCGAGCTGATTTACATCTGGCAGTTAAACCAGGAACGGACGTCGTCCTGGCACTTGCACTGCATCGATATCTATTCGCAAACAATCTGGCCGACACCAAATTTCTGAGCGCGAACAGCCGTGGTGCCGACCGCCTGCAAACACGTGCTGAACAATGGACAATAGATCAAGCAGCTAAGGTAGCTGGCGTTACGTCTTCACAACTCGAGAAATTTGCAGAACTGTACGCTGATCGAAATCCTGCAGTCATTCGTTGTGGCTGGGGAGTCGAACGGAACCGCAATGGTGGTAATGCGGCCATGGCCATCCTCGCGCTGCCTGCAGTGGCCGGAAAGTTCGGTGTTCGAGGGGGTGGGTACTCGATGAGTAATGCTGCTGCCTTGAAGCTAGCGCCTTCGAGGTGGTTGCAAGCTAAAGAACCATCAACTCGTATTGTCAACATGAACCACCTAGGTCGCGTGTTGCTCGATTACAACGACCCAGCCATTGAAATGCTGTTCGTTTATAACTGTAATCCGGTAACGACAATGCCGGATCAAAATCGAGTTGTTCGAGGACTCCGTCGCGAAGATCTATTTACAGTCGTCTTTGATCAAGTCGCAACTGATACCGCCGCATTCGCAGATATCATTCTGCCTGCAACAACATTTCTTGAGAGTTACGATCTCGTTAACAGTTACGGTGAAATGTCCCTGCAAATGAGTCGTCCTGTTATTGATAGTGTGGGTGATGCTCGTCCCAACGTGGAAGTGTTCAGTGAATTAGCTAGCCGGCTTGGACTCGATGAGACCGAGACTGACGCAGAAGCGTTATTGCGTGTAACCAGCACGATGCCAGGCGATATTCGAGACAACATCCTAGAACACGGTTCGGCAAGCTCTTCTATAAATGCTAGGCCCGTGCAATTCGTTGACGTAAAACCAAGAACGCCAGATGGCAAGATTAATTTATTTTCAGAACAGTTAGACGCAGAAGCTCCGCGTGGTCTTTACGGTTATCAGGACGCTTCTGAGAATGACTTTCCACTAACACTTATTTCACCGGCTAGTAGCTCAACCATCTGTTCAATACTTGGCGAACTTGTAGAACGCGCAGCACCTCTGGAAATGCATCCGGATGATGCCCAAGCACGCGATATCCAGAAAGACGATGCAGTGCGTGTGTTCAATGGACTTGGCGAAGTGCAATGCCCAGTATCACTGACGGACACGATAAGACCAGGTACGGTATGCCTACCTAAAGGTTTATGGAATAAGAACACGTTCAACGGGTCTACCAGTAATGCACTGGTCGCCGACACCTTAACCGATTTAGGGGGTGGCGCCTGTTTCAATGATGCTCGGGTCGAGGTAGAACGGATTGTGAGAGCCAATTACGAAGGCGCGGCAGTTACAATCTCAACATCTTCAAGTAAAATACATTAGTGTTAATAAATCTTGTGAGGGTATCCAATGACAGCAAGTGATGGTCCACGTCTAGTGCAGTGTGTCAAATTGCAAAAAGAACTTCCCGGTCTCGACGAACCACCGTGGCCCGGTGATCTTGGTAAGAAGATCTTCGAAAAGGTTTCTGCCGAAGCATGGAAAATGTGGGAAGAACGTATGAAGATGATCCTGAATGAAAACCGATTAATGCCATGGCAGAAGGAAGCTCAGGAACTGGTAGCTAAACAGATGGAAGATTTCTTTTTCGGTGATGGCTCAGCGCTACCACCGGATTACGTGCCTGAACAGGCTAAGGGATAAAGCGAGAGCGACGGTGCGATCTCGAACCTGAGCATGCCATGGGCATGTCTGACCGCCTCTACCGCGAGACTTGGCCGTTCGCTTTTCGCAAAGATGAATCCTAGGTAACTTGCACCTTCTGGTATCGGAACTAACTCCTGACCGATCTTAGCTGTGATTATAACTGTCTCAATGCCTGGCACACTCTTAGCACGCTCCACTCCACTAACACTCAACAGACGACCTCCAGCAGGAATGGGTACCATCATTACCGCAGAAGCCGAGTGTTCGCGGACATAACCAGTTATCGAGTCGCCAACTGCATGGCGAAGCAGAACTTCTTCATAACTGTAGGTATTCGAGTTTTTGTCTTCGAATCGGAGCGCTCTTAAACACAAGCCGCCGATGGGACGAGCCGCCATCTCGATTACAACTATCTTATCGCCATCCACACGACACTCTGCATGAATAGGTCCGTGGTGTAACCCAACTGTTCTAGCGGCATTGGCCACAGCTGCCACCATACGTTCTTCGTTTGCCAACACACTCTCAGGCGGCGTTACGTAAATCGTTTCCTCAAAGAACGGACCCTCTAGTAAATCCGGCTTCTCAAAAATTGCCATCACCTGTAACTTCCCTGCTTCGATCACTCCTTCCAAAGCAAACTCTTTACCCTCTACGAACTCCTCGATCAAAATCGCATCATGCGCCTCGTCCTGCTGGACACGTAAATCAGGTTGAGACAGCAATAGACGGATGCGTGTAACTGCTGCCTTAAGGTTTTCGGTATCGTCGGCTCGAATCACTCCTCGGCTACCGGAAAGCGCAAGGGGCTTCACCACACACGGAAAATCCGGATGGCTGTCCAAGTCGACTCCTGTGTCGTCGACCCTCACCACCTTAAAATCCGGACAGGGTAAGCCAGCCTTAAGGAGACACTTCCGGAATAGTTCTTTATTGCTGGCTATTCTCGCTGCCTCGGATGGATGTCCAGCGAGGTTAAGCTTGTCGGTCACCAAGGCAGCCAACACCGCTGGTCGATCGCCAACCGCCAGCACACCGTCAACCGCGTTGGATGAAGCCATCTCCAGAATACGTGCGACTGACGCATCCTCTTCGTGAAATCGAATCGGAATGGCATGATCACGCCATGGATCATCAAGCGTCAGACATCGATCTGTAGCGAAGACAAGCTCGACCCCCTGCCTTTCTGCAGCTTCACCAAATGCACGCACCTGATAGCCAGTGGTGGTTGCTACTATAAGTATGCGAGGTTTTTGCATAACTAGTTACCATCGATGAACATCACTTAGACCAGAGCTACCTGCTCCTGAGTTGGTTCTGCTCAACAATACCAAGGTTCATTAAGGTACGGAACAACGGCCCGAGCTTGGATCATTGGTGCACTGTGAGTGATATCAGCAATCGGTAAATTGGATCGTTCGTGTGTAATTGTCCAAATGGCGTCAAACATCTCAGAGCGGGATGCTGACAGGCGGTTGCCAATAAGCTGCATGACAGCCTCTTGTAATGCATCAACACGTGGATCTGGATGCAACCAAGGATAGATAAGGCGTTCTGAATCGTATGGGCCAATGACAGACTTTACTTCTGGCAGCGTAAGCAGCCGTGATTCCTTTGTAATGAGTAAACGTATCCCGAGCTGAATCGGTGCTACGGCATCAATGAGCCCAAGTCTTGCAATGGCTTCCAACAGTTCGCGGTAACTCGTTAAAGTCGTCCAAGGTGTGAAAGCAATAAACGTCGGCGCCAAGGCAAGCTCAGCGTCCGCACAAAGATGAACCGCTTTCTCAAAATCGGCCCTTGTGTGACCCTTGTCGAGCGCAAGTAACGCCTTATCGTCAAGTGATTCCACCGCACTCGTGACAAACAGGCAACCAGTTTCTCGTAATTTATGGAGACAATCGGCATAAGTGAGTAGATGCTCAATCTTGATGGTCACATCATAGGAAATGTCAGGATGTTCCCTGTTCAATCCTTCAACAACTGACATGGCGTGCCGAATACCATTAAAAAAGTCCGGATCACCGAAAGTTATATGGCGAGCGCCGGCCTCAACCTGATTGCGAATGTCGGCTAAGACGACTTGAGGCGACACGATACGAAACCGGCCCTGGTAAACTGGTACAATTGGACAATGCCGACAAAGATGCTTGCAACCTCGACTGGCTTCTGTGTAACCAACGACCCGACGCAATCCGTCACTTGTTCTGAGAGACGCATACCTAGATAGCGCTGGTAAACCTTCTCGGTCCGGCACTCGAAAATCAAGACGAGGCAACTGGGTGCTAGATGTGTGTGGCAAACTGGAGTCTTTTCCGTCATTCAAGTGAACCACTAGCGAGACTAGGTCCGATTCGAATTCACCGCCAAGTACCGTCTTGACACCTAAACCAGTGAGGTAATCAGTGTTTAGTGTGGCGTAAAGACCGTAGCAGCATAAATGTGCTTGAGAATTCAGCGCCTTCACCTTTTGTATAAATGGTACCGCTAGTCGTGTGGCGGTGTGCATCGGTAGATACCAAGCTACTAAGTCAGCCGTCGCAGCAAAAGCTTCTGGAAATTTTTGACGCGTCACGTCAACACACGTAACTACCGCCCCTGTTTCACGAAGCCAGGCAGCAGGCGATGCCAGCCCGAACGACTGGCGACCCATCTCATAGGTGGAAATTAGTAAAACATTCATGATTTAAACATCGATAATCTATTAACTATCAACCCGCCTTGTAACTAAACTGACACTTATCAGCGTAAAAATCGACAAGGTCAGCGCCGGATATATCGTTTGGAATCCAAGCGGATAAGTTGCCACACCGTCCACTGCACGTGCCATGCCTATGATCTCCCAAACAAGAGTAGTCATAATGCCAATGCCAATCGACGCTACCCCACCCAGCCGAGTCGCACGAGGCCAAACGAAAGCCGCCAACAACGCCGGTGTGATGCTTGCTCCGTACATCGTATACGCCCATAACGCCATCGCCAGTATGGTAGGGAAAAAGTTACCTGCGACATAACCAATAACACCGAGTGCTACCACCATCAAGCGTGTGTAAAGAAGAACTTGAGTGTCACTGACATCTGGATTAATAAATCTTTGATAGACATCATGCATCATATTTGTTGCAGGCGTCAGCAAGAAGCTGTTTGCTGTTGATACAATAATGGCAGAGGCGCCACACACAAGCACAATACCTACAACTGTTGGAAGTGCTTGCAAAGCGACACTAATTACAATCGCCTCGGAGGCCTCCGTCCCTAATCCTACTATCGCCTGACTACCAAAGACTCCTATCGAAATAATTAGTGTCTCCACGATGAGGGTGCCAGCAATCCAACCAACCACTGCCATCTTAGCGGCACGTGCGTCTTTCGCTGAAAAAAACTTCTGGTACATGTTCGCTTCGCCAAGCAGTAAAAACATCGTTGGGAAGAAAATCGCTAGAGCTGTTTGTGGCGAGAGGGAACCAAATAAGGAGACCTGATCAGGTCTCAATTGAGTGAGCGCGACCGATAAACCACCGGCATCAGCAACAAGAAAGCCCCCAGCTAGCACAACACCGATGGTCATGATCGAGCCATTAACCACATCTAGATAGGCAATCGATAGCATGCCGGCCAGTGAGGTATAGATTACACAGAAAATTGCCGTAATTAAGGCGCCAGTCTTAGGATCAACACCAGCCAGTAACTCCAACAACCTCCCACCACCACGAAATTGATATGCGGCGATTGTCGAATAGGCTATCACGGTGGTCACTGTGCCCAATACTCGCGCCGCTGGACCGTACCGAAGTTCAAGAATATCTGGAACTGTGTATTGGGCAATATTGCGAACACGTGGTGCAATCCAATAGATAAGTGCAATTCCAACCCAGGCCCCCGCTGATTGCCAAAGTGCTGCAAACCCTACACGATAACCTAGGCCTGCACCTGCAAATAAACTGCCAGACCCAATCCAAGTCGAAAGCAAGGTAAATACAAGTACGTGTGCAGGCAAGCTTCGACCAGCTACAAGAAAGTCATCTCCGGTCCGAATCTTGCGACTTCCCCAGATGCTACCAATTACAAGGAGTCCAAGGTAAGTGATGACCGCTAACAGATACATTTATTCAGAAACTAGAGTTCGGAAAGAAATGTGGCCACGTGTAACCAAAACTACTGTACTAATCCGTCCCTAAAAGTCTAAAAGGTAGGTTCACTAACGCAGGTTGCACGCTCAGGAAAGAAAACCTCAGTCCAGATCGAAGTCTCGTTCTGGGCGAGTCACTGGCTCCTTACTGGCTTGTCGAAGTGCTTCCTCAAATCGTTTAGATAACGCGTCACCTCGAGTTCGTTCCTCACTTACTGATTGTTCGAAGGCTGCCTCACGTTGAGCCGCCTCCTCAGCAAGTATGCGCTCTGCGTCGCTTAATTCTCGCTTATCGGCACGCTTAGGCTCTTCATGAGACACGATACGCCTAAGGTTGAGATCTATCGTCAGAAGCGAGCCACACAACGGACAGTCAAGCGTGACTTCGGAATCAAGTTTTGCCATTTCACAAATCACAGTAAGGCACGAATTTCCCGTGCCGCCTGCTCCTTAGTAACAAGTCCTGTATGCGTTTTACAAATCGTGCCATCACGTGCAATATAAAACGTCACTGGGATACCCCACACTGGACCAAAAGAATCTTGAACATCGTAACGATCTAGGCCAACAAGAATAGGGTAATTAATCTGATACTCCTCGGCAAACGGTTTAAGCTTCTCAATCGGGTCATCAACTGACAAACCAAGCACGACCAATCCTTCGTCACCATATTCTTCTTGCAGTTCAACGAAACCAGGAATTTCGACCTTACAAGGTCCACACCAAGTCGCCCAAAAATTAAGAAGAATGACCTTCCCTTCGTACGACGAAAGCTTTATTTCATCTCCGTTCATATCCTGAAGGGTAAAACTTAAATCACTCGGGCGCGCATCAGGATCACACGTGGCACCAGTCACATCGCTGGTTCCCAATGACCTCGCCATGGGAATATCGAAACCAAGGAACACTGGAACCGTTAATGATGCCAGCGCCAATGCACCTGCACTCGCAGTAATCCATCGCCAAGTCATGGTCGCATCCTTAGAGTAAATTTTTCAGCCGACATTGGCTAGTCCAACCAATACTTTCACGGTCATTGAAGCACGCAACATACCTGGTCATTATTCACCTAATCGATGTTCTTTGGTGGTTCCAGTTAGCCATGCCCTTTCGCACCAGATTACCGCGACCAGCCTCATAATCACAAGCCTCTCGACCAATTGCTGAGCGCTAGAACCCTAGAAACCAAACAGCAGTCATGCGTTCAGTTTGTTAAAAAATAGATTCTGGTTCACTGTGTTTGACCGAAAATGTAACTCAAAATCACGACCAAATGTCCGTATTATGAGCAAAACGCACAACCATTGCAGTGCCTCAACTAGGACTGTAAAATGTCGGAGTTAACTATCTCTGTTACTCGGCCATAAATGAGGAAAATCTGATGCAGAACCGCAACGGTAATCACCTGCTCACATTCCTGGGCATCCTTATCCTCGTGTACTTTACGGGGTTCGGCCAGGTCACCGCTGCTAATGCACAATCACAGTACATTCCTTACCATGGAAAGAACCGTGTCAAATACGACCAATTCAAATGGCACATCTATACGACCGACCACTTCGAGATTTATTATTACCCCGAACTAGAGCAACATCTTGAACGCGTTGCTGGCTATGCCGAAAGCGCCTACCAATTAGTAAGTTCGGACTTAAGGCACGATTTAGCCTTCCTGATTCCGCTTGTACTTTTCAAAACACATAGCGAATTCCAGCAGCAAAACGTCTTACCAGCCGATATCCCTGAAGGCATCGCAGCATTCGCGGAACCGCTCCGCAACCGAATGGTATTGCCAATTGATGAACCACCAGACGAACTGTACAGACTAATAGTGCACGAACTCACTCATATATTTGAGTTCGATATCATCCCACAATCGGTCCTCTCGCAAAGTATGCCGCTTTGGGTGGCCGAAGGCCTTGCGGACTACATCCCAGGTGTTTGGAATCCCCTTGATTTAATGATGGTCCGAGATGCAGCTGTTGCGGACATTATCCCCAGAATGACAGTGCCTGATGAATTCTTTGGTTTTGCCAATCCTCGACTTCCGTACAATCTCGGTCATGCGGCCTTTGAGTTCATGGAATCACGCTGGGGAAAACAAGGAATCCGAGAATTCTTATTTGCGCTGCGTTCAAACGTCATTGGCGGCGGTGGTGACGCCTACATGGAAGCAACAGACTTGACCGCTGAAGACTGGGATCGTGAATTTTCACAATACATCAGAGATCGATTTCTTGCATTTCGAGACAAAGAACGTCCTGAGGTTTACGGTCGCAACCTTGCTCCAGACCCTCGTGAATCGCCTTATGTGGCAGCTTACAGCATTGAACCATCGCCATCAGGCGAATTGCTGGCAACCGTCGCAACAAACCGCAAGGATCAAGAGTTGGATATTATCTTGATCTCTATTCAAGACGGATCGGTTATTCGTAATCTGACCCCAGGTTTTTCGCAGGATCACGGTTACGAATACATCTCAATCCCTGGAGCCCGCTGGACTACGGTGCCCTGGATGTCATGGTCACCTAACGGTGATAATTTGGCGTACTTTGTTAGAAAAGGTAAGCACAAGACTTTAATTGCACGTAATGTAATGACTAGTCGGATCGAGCGACGCTTCGATATGCAAATGGTCGACGAACCTGAGTCTCCTGCTTTCAGTCCAAACTCGCAACAGATAGCTTTTTCAGCATTGCAAAATGCCATTGGTGATATCTATCTTCTCGACTTGAACAGCGGTAATGTTACAAATTTAACAAACGATAATTTCGCTGCTTACGCTCCAACGTTTTCTCCTGACGGCTCTTCGCTTGTTTACCTCGCTCGGGTAAGCGGCAACAATAAGTTGTTTCTTTTAGATTTAAGTACCGGAGAAAAAACACAGCTCACTTTTGGAGCACACGACGAAACAGCAGCACGCTTCTTGAATGCGGACACTCTAGTATTTTCGTCTACCGCAATCGACCCTACACAACCCATAGACCCAGACATTGCTCGCAACGGAAATATTTATAACATTTGGACGCTCTCGTTATCGACAGGATTACTCAAGCAACACACAGATACCGTGACGGGAAACGTGTCCGCGGTGCCCATCAGTGCTGCGGACTCTGACTCAAAGGTCGGATTTGTCGCATATTTTAAAGGCAATTACAGTGTACATACGATGAATCTGGAGATGTCGATCACTGAAGTCGCTTCCTCAGATTTCGGCGCCCCAGGTCCTATCTTTGATTTCCAAGCACCACTGACCCACACATTAATCGTTGACAATGCACGGCGGAAGGGCACCTTTGAAAAATTATTTATGGATGGCCGGCCACCCATTAACTTCGGTGTTAGCAGTAGCGGCGATATATTGGGGGGTTCCCAGCTAAGCTTTACAGACTTACTGGGTGAGCAGCAGTTCAACATGTTTGCCGTTTCAATCGCTCAGTACCGAACTGCATCATTTTCATATGCCAATCTTTCGAAACGGTTGCAATGGGGCGCACAAGCCTTTACACAAACGCAATTCTTTTTCACGCCAGGCTACTCTCAGTACTCGACGTTCGATTTCTTGACACGTGACCAAGCCATTGCAACGCAGACCATGCGAGGCGCAACCGTGTTTGGGATTTATCCCTTTAGCCGCTTCCGCCGACTGGAGCTCTCAGCTGGGTTTTTCCATTCCTTGGAAAACTTCGACGATCCATCAGTGCAGACTGCTAACGAGGCTTTTCTTAGCAATGAATTTGGCGTGGAACTTTTTCGAGATGGTCTATTCGCGCCGATTACGGCTACCTACGTCCAGGAGACCACCGTATTCCGAGAATTCGGACCACTGGCAGGCAATACTGTACGGATTTCTTTTACAGAGTCGCCAAAACTTGGTAACACCTTATCTCAACGTAGTGTGAATGCCGACGCACGTTACTATTTTCGTCTGGGCGACACTGGACTACTGGCATTTCGTGCCCGGGGCTTTAAAAGTTGGGGCGATTATCCAGACTTTACTTTTTTCGGTGGTAACTCTGAAATGCGTGGCTACGAATATTTGGAATTCATTGGCCACAAGGCATTTTTTGCAAATGTGGAACTTCGCTTCCCCCTGGTCACAGCCATGGCGACCCCCATTGGCATACTTGGTGGGATCAGAGGCACATTTTTTTTCAACATAGGGGCCGCCGCAATCAACAACCAACCGTTCACACCCTACACATCTGAACCTGAACAGGTGTCTCCAGTAATGCAGGTCCTTACTGATCCGAACACCGGCTTACTGACACCAATTCGTGCTAATCCTATGACCGTGAGCGGTTTTAGATTAAAAGATGCCCGGGCATCCTATGGGTTTGGACTACAAACCATGGCACTCGGGTTTCCCATTCACCTCGATTGGTCGTGGCGTACACTGTTCAACGAAACTTGGGAAAATATGCTCTTTGGTGGATTTACTGGCGGTGAGGCTTTTCGACGAGCAAAATTTGACGTATGGATTGGTTACGATTTCTAGGGTTCTATGGACACCGGAACAACGAAGTCCAAGACAATGACGACATCTGTTAAAGTTTGTTCTCTAAGCATGTTGCAAGGCCAGTTCACTGGCACACATCGTTGGAAACGCTAGTTCTTCCTTGATACTGGAGCGACCATTTGACGAGCGACCACCTATCACCCAAACATCCAGCCGATTCTGCCACCGAAACAGTCCACGTTGTGCTACCGAACGACGCGAACCCGCTAGGATTCATTCTCGGCGGTAAAGTGATGCATCTTATTGATATAGCGGGAGCAATCGCGAGCCATCGCCATACTCATAGTCGAGTCGCAACTGTAGCAGTCGATAGTCTTGAATTCTTAAACCCGGTTAAAGTCGGCGACCAAATCATTTTACGCGCACGAATTACCTGCGCATTTCGAACATCTTTAGAGGTCGCAGTTGAGGCTTGGTGTGAAGAGACGGTTACAGGTGAGCGGCACCTAACTAGCCGGGCATTTCTAACATTTGTAGCTTTAGGTCAGGATGGTCGACCAACTGATGTCCCGTCACTTATTCTCGATAATGATGAGGACCGTCGCCGCGCCAAAGCTGCACAGGGAAGACGCACTGAACGCCTCAAAAAAAGAGGAAATCTTGCATCTAAATCGTTTTCATTCTAGCTAGTCTGACGAAACCGCTGCCGAAGACCGATGCGCTAGTCGAATCACACTTTTATAAAGATCAAAATCTACCAAATAGCGCTTCAGGAAATCGTGCCCAATAATACCGCCAAGTTCAAAACCTAGTAGAGCGCTAGGCGCATGTAAATCCAGCACAACCACCGGATAATTATTAAAGCTGATCGAATCAAACATTAAATTCACGCCTGGCAACAAAAAAGCTTCTGGATCCCAACCCGAAGAACCATACACTTTGAGAGGAAAACTCCTTGTCATAGGCTGAGTTTCAATAGTGCTTGCGGCCGCTGCACTCAAAGAAATGACCTCACCGCCTGTATCTACAATGAAACTTGCATCTTTTGCATTGTTAATCTTTCCACGGACCGTCGCTAAACGATGGACTCGTAGCGGTAACTCAAAGTCTGCTTGAGAGGCATCGAGATGTCGCCCCAATGTCAATAGGCGGCGATCATAGTCAATACGTATCGACAGTCCTGCTGCCAGGGGTGAAAAACTTTCAGTCTCTCGCCTGGGCATCCCGCCGAGTGGCGGATTCTTGATTAGGCTAGGGACGTTCTCAATTACAAGTGAACCAATCTGTAGAGAATCAATCCTTGCAAGTTGCAATCCACGAAAGCCGACCTCACCGACTCCTGCACTGAGCGTGTAGACAATCGGTTGGACACGTTGACGACGTGCAACTTCTTGCGAAAGTACAGTTTCCTCGGCACCCGTATCAACAACAAAATCAATTTCACGACCACCATTCACTTTTGCACGTACAACGATCTTCTCGCGCACTAATTTAAATGGCACTGTATACAACTGATCGGAGGAACCCGAAACCATCGCAAATGGCGTTCGGTTACCAAAAGAACGCAAAAAACGAATCTGCGAACGGGACCAAGCGGCGCGCGCACTCCGATGCTTGGCAGGCAAAAGATTGACATAGTTGCCAAAAGCAATCGCTGATTCCTCAAACCGTTGCATTCTTTTGTAAATTGTACCGACCGTATGATGAAGCTCTGCGTCGCGAGGCAAGTAACGAAGCGCGTTCTGAGCCGCATCCATAGCCTCTGACAATAGACCACGCGTTGCAAGTGACTTTGCAAGACCGTGATGTCCTCGGCCATCCCCTGGGTCGAGTACAAGTGCAGCTTGGTAGGCCTCCTCCGCCTCACCAAACAGTCCCCGCGCCCACAAACCATCGCCATACAATGCAACTGCCGAAGAGTTATCGGGTGCTGCACTATAGACTAAGATGGCTTCATCGTGTGCTTCACCAAATCTGGCCAAGCGGAGCATCGACATTACCGTCCCCTGTCGTGCTCGAAAAAGTTGATTTACTGTCGGCGTACCCCGTTTCGCTAACGTAAAAGCCTCGATGGCTTCGTTAAAGCGCTCCTCAGCGATCAGCAGGTTGCCAAGTTGAAGTTGAATTTCGTTAAACGTAGAATCATCAGCTTTTCCGGCCATCACCGCCAGCGACACAAATAGCAACATTATGCCAAGTAATAACCGGAGCTGGATACACATGTGCTGGCCCTGACAACTCTTCTAGATAGTGTTCGACGTGGCCCCAAGAATCTAATTCGACAAGTATATGCTCTTCACTATACCTGCTCTAAACATTTAGGACCGGTTCAAAGTAATGCAGCTATTAAGGCTTGAGACTAAAAAAGACTCGTAAAAATCTTGTAGCGTTACCCGTGTGTTACCTGGAATAGTTTTCAATCGGCACGCCGTCGTACATTTCATCGACGCGTAAGATCTGCAAGTCCCGATTATAGCTGCCTAATTCGTAGTCTTCGCTCATGATCAATGCCTTGACAGGCTTGGTGGGACACACTTCAGAACACAATCCGCAAAAACTGCAACGAGACAGATTGAAGTCGAAGTAATCAAGAACCTTAATCTTTAGACCTGGTTCACGATGCCCACCAAGATCAATTAGATCGTCGGGACAGGCCTTAGCACATTGGTCACAAACAATACACGTCTGGGCACCTGATTCAGGCTCCACCTGTAATCGCAGTAATCCTCGAAATCTCGGTGAAACAGGTCGACGCTCGTCTGGGTACTGAAATGTGAAGGCCGGTTGGGGCGTGTACTTTAGGGTCACCCACATTCCCTTCAGAAGGTCAATTAAAAAAATTGTTTGGAAAAATTTTAAAATTTTCTGCACGATCACTATCCTCGATCTTCAACGAGTACGGGTTCAGACTGTCCAGATTTGATTACACGAGCCTTCCGCAGAACAGTGTTTTCCTTACGAATCTTATCCTGCAAGCGCATCAGTCCGTATAGTAGCGCTTCTGGTCTAGGCGGACACCCAGAGATATAGACATCAACTGGCACGATCTTATCCACTCCTTGCAACACACTATAGGTAGGAAAAGGACCACCAGCATTCGAACAGCTCCCCATCGAAATCACCCATTTAGGCTCAGGCATCTGATCGTAAAGACGTCTAAGGACAGGGGCCATCTTCTTCGTGACAGTGCCGGCAACGATCATCAAGTCTGCTTGGCGTGGCGAGGCCCGAAAGACTTCAGCACCAAACCGTGAAATGTCAAACCTTGAAGCCGATGCCGCCATCATCTCGATGGCACAGCATGCTAAGCCAAAACCTAGCGGCCAAAGTGAGGATCGTCGTGCCCAGTTCAGAATCTTATCTAAATTGGTAGTAATGATATTGTCGTCGAATCGTTGCTCAATTAATCCCATGCCCGATTCCCCGCTTGGTCTACCACCGAAGCACTACACGAAACGATAAAACCAGTTATCGAACATGCTATGTTCAGCACGTCACAACAGCTAATCCTCATAGTACGCTGCATCTTGTGCGATACACGCTTGCCACTGGTCAGGCACTTCGTCTAAAACAAAGATCGCTTCAACCGGACAAGCCGGAATACAGGCGCCGCAATCGATACACTCATCCGGATGGATGTAGAGCCGCTCTGAACTTTCAAATTCTGGCTCGTCCTTCCGAGGATGAATACAGTCAACCGGACAGACATCGACACAAGCCGTGTCTTTTGTACCAATACAGGGATCGCAGATGATGTACGCCATTCATTCCTCCGATGAAACCCAACGGTTTACACAAGCTAATCACTTTACCTAAGCGACGTTACTCTCTTAAAAGAAAAACTTTACCAGACTTCCAGACATCTATTGTACACATTTTCCTATATCGGCAAAAAGGCCAAGCCAATATAGCTCATGATTATCCCTAAAAACAAGGACGAATGACGGTGAAATAAGATTAAGTCTCAATTAAGTCCCAGTAAATTTAGGCGCTCGTTTTTCTAGGAATGCCGTCATTCCTTCAAGCTTGTCCTTGGAACTGTAACAGACCGCCTGGGCGAGTGTTTCGATCATAAGTCCAGAATCGAGATCTACACGGGCCGACGCATTAAGAGCCATCTTGGCAAGGCGCGCCGCAAGCGGCCCCTTCTTAAGAATCCGACGGGCCATGTCATGGGCTGCCCTGTCGAGATTCTCTGCGGGAACCACTGCACTTACCAAGCCAATCTCAAGCGCATTCCTAGCATCAATAATCTCTCCCGTGAGAATTAAATGTTTGGCACGACCTAAGCCAACGACTCTGGGTAGTCTCTGAGTGGCCCCCGCACCAGGAATGATGCCTAAGCCCAACTCAGGTTGTCCAAACTTGGCTGTCTCAGCAGCAATGCGAATATCGCATGCCAGAGCTAACTCGCATCCTCCTCCCAAGGCGTAACCGTTGATCGCGGCAATCGTTGGACAGAGGAAACGCTCGACCATTTTAAAAAACGATGAATTGATTGCAGCCAGGCCGTCATCAGTTGTCCGAGTCTTGAGATCGTTAATGTCAGCTCCAGACACAAACGCTTTGTCACCGCCACCGGTAATGATTAAAACATTAGCCGTATCGTCGGCAGCTAACTTTGTCAGTGCGTTTTTCGCTTCCTCTATAGTTTCAAAATTCAGAGCGTTGTGCACTTCAGGACGATCGAAAGTGAGAACGGCAATTGAGTTTTCAACACTAAACTTAATGTTCTTATATGTCATCCCCGCAACCTTAGATTTCGGTTCATGAATTCTGGCTTTAAGACTCTAATCTTCTCATACTTGTTAATACTCGTACACACCCTTCCCAACCTTCTTGCCGAGGCGACCCGCTTGAACGTACTCCTCAAGAAGGGGGCACGGCCGATACTTTTCACCAAGAGTTCGATGCAAGAATTTCAAGACACTTAAACGCGTGTCCAAACCAACCAAATCGACTAACTCAAATGGACCCATCGGATGATTTAGACCGAGTTTAAGGGCTTTATCGATATCGCGCGCCGACGCGATCCCTTCTTGAAGCATAAAAAATGCCTCGTTCCCAATCGTTGCGTTAATCCGACTAGTGACGAAACCAGGAGACTCTCGAATAACAACGGTCTCCTTACCCATTCGTCGACCGATCTCTTCGATAGTCTGAACGGTTTCTAACGTAGTGTCTAAAGTTCGAACAATTTCGACTAACTTCATCTTGTGTACAGGATTGAAGAAGTGCATGCCGACTGCACGTCCAGGGTCTGATAGAACTGCTGACATCTCAGTGAGGCTGAGAGCTGACGTGTTGGATGCGATGATTGCCTGCTGTGGCGCCAGTTGTTCCAGGTCATTGAGCAATGACAATTTTAAATCCATCTGTTCAGGCACGGCTTCAATCACTAAACCAACACCGTCGACCGCACTAGCAATGTCCTGGCAAAGTGTTAACCGTTCCATGGTGTCAGCGACCTCAGACGAAGTGACCTTACCTCGCTCGACACCAGCCGTGCCGATCAACTCAATTCGCGTGCGCGCAAGCGCTAAGGATTTTTCCGAAACATCGAATAATCGTGTATCAAATCCAGCAGCCATCGCGGCATGTGCGATGCCATGGCCCATGATTCCGGCACCGAGAACAGCAATCGAATGAATCATAAAAATCTAGAGGGTCTGTCCAGGAACATCTGAGACAGGCGACACGTTACGCCTCGGTCCTCACATACTGATGGTTAATTGGTAGCTGATTGATACCACGCCTAGGTGGAGCTATGTAATTAGCAAAGATACCTGGCTCAAAGATTGGCTCAGCCATGATACTCAAAAGGTAATTCTTGTCATCGGTCGAAGGAAGCCACTCATGCCGTTTTCTCTCCCATTCTTCGTTAGAAATAGACTGCCCCTGCGGGTCAAAATGAAATCCTGAATAAATTCCGATGCCGCGGCTAAATTTCTTGTCTGGTAGGTACATGCGGTCTGATAGCCCGTAATTTTCGAGCACCTTGTTCCACCGATCCATACCAGCCTGACAGTCACCAACGTACCAATCACGCAGAACCTCATTCATCGCTTTGCGCATTAGTACCTCTTGCCGCTGCACGCGGCCCTCCTCAAATACCTCCATATCGTAGTACGTATCCACAACCGTATGATCTTGAAACGTTTCTTCTCGCGCTCGACCTTTCAAACCATTGGAAAAGTAGGAAGCGGCGTTGCTCGAGATCTCGCTGCCATGTAGATCGAGACTTCGGCTGAACCAGAAATTTAGATGCCGTTGAATCATCGGCAAATCTATCCCTCCCTGTCGGCGTACGTCCTCGGCTACTCCACCCGCCTCCTTCATTAACTGACAGGTCCGCTCAATAATGCGAGACATACCAGTCTCACCAACGAACATGTGGTGCGCCTCTTCTGTCAGCATGAAGCGGGTTGTACGCGCTAACGGGTCAAGTGCACTCTCGGAAAGCGACATCAATTGTGATTTACCGTCACGGTCGGTGAACATAGTGAACATGAAGAAATCGAGCCAATTATCAATCGGCTCATTGAACGCCTCAAGAATACGTGGCTTGTCCGCGTGCCCACTAGTGCGAGCGAGTAAATCCTCAGCCTCATCTCGACCGTCTCGGCCAAAGTATGAGTGCAATAGGTAGGCCATCGACCAGAGATGGCGACCCTCTTCAACATTCACTTGAAAAAGGTTTCTGAGATCATAGAGACTCGGACATTTTGATCCCAGTTTGCGCTGCTGTTCGACCGACGCCGGTTCGGTGTCCCCCTGGGTCACTATCAGACGCCGGAGTTGATTGCGAAATTCTCCAGGCACTTCTTGCCAGGCTGGTTTCCCCATCAGGTCGCCAAATCCAATTACCCTATCCTTCACGGGCTCGGCCAAAAAAATGCCCCACCGGTATTCAGGTAGTTTGACGAAGTCGAAATGGGCCCATCCAGCAGCATCAACACTAATCGCAGTTCGCAGATATACCTGGTGATGGTCTTGGAAGTCCTCTGGCCCCATTTCTCGCCACCAGTCGAGATACTTTGGCTGCCAGTGCTCTAGCGCTCTTTGCAAACGCTTATTGCTTGTCAGGTCAACGTTGTTCGGAATTCGTTCACTCGATATCATGAGTCAAGCTATCTCCATAAAAGTGTTCCTTGTAAATCAATCAGGTGCGTCGCCAATCGAAGTCGGGACGTCCATCAACACCATATACTTTTAGTGCGCCCCGTTCACCAACTGCATTGGGTCGCTGAAAAATCCAGTTCTGCCACGCTGATAATCGCCCAAAAATTTTCGTTTCAAGTGTCTCAGGACCAGGGAAACGAAGGTTGGCCTCAAGGCCAGTGAGCGCGTCAGGTGAAAGTGTAGAGCGACCTTCA
>Ga0310124_10000319_pt1 | contig 32866 bp, 28 predicted proteins | sample CB11b_AW_Bot5_MG_FD_203507 | JGI IMG/M metagenome (GOLD analysis project Ga0310124, IMG submission 203507) | Marine microbial communities from Western Arctic Ocean, Canada - CB11b_AW_Bot5 | ecosystem: Environmental > Aquatic > Marine > Oceanic | place: Canada: Western Arctic Ocean | collected...
TTTAATTCATCTAATGAATATCCAACTGCTAATTTGGCAGCTATTTTTGCAATAGGAAAACCTGTAGCTTTTGAAGCAAGAGCAGATGAACGACTTACTCTAGGATTCATCTCAATAATTACCATTCTACCATCTTTTGGATTTACAGCAAACTGCACATTAGATCCGCCTGTATCAACTCCGATTTTTCTAATACATTGTATTGCTGCATTTCTCATATGCTGAAATTCTTTATCGGTTAAAGTCATTGCAGGGGCAACGGTAATGGAATCTCCTGTATGAATACCCATGGGATCTATATTTTCAATAGAACAAATAATAATAACATTGTCATTAGGATCACGAATTAGTTCTAATTCATATTCTTTCCACCCCACTAAGTATTCTTCAACTAATACTTGGCCTGTAGGACTTTCTTTTAACCCCTCGCCTACAGATTCTTCAAATTCTTCTTCATTATACGCTACAGAACCTCCTGAACCGCCCAGAGTAAAAGATGGTCTAATAATGACAGGTAAAGTAACATTATTTAGAAGCTCTTTTCCTTCTTCTAAAGATTGAATGGTGTGCCCATATGGTAAATCTAAACCAATTTCTAACATGGCTTCTTTAAATTTGTCTCTACTTTCAGCTGTTTCAATTGCTTTCTTATTAGCTCCAATTAGTTCTACGTTATATTTTTCTAATATCCCTCTATCATCTAAATCCATTGCTACATTTAAAGCCGTTTGCCCACCTACGGTAGGTAAAATAGCATCTGGTTTTTCTTTTTGAATAATTGCTTCAATATATTCTGTTGTAATAGGTTCAATATATGTTCTATCTGAAAATTGAGGATCTGTCATAATGGTAGCAGGGTTGGAATTAATTAATATGACCTTATATCCTTCCTCTTTTAGCGCTTTAATGGCTTGTGTACCTGAATAATCGAATTCACAGCCTTGTCCAATCACAATTGGACCTGCACCAATTACTAAAATTGTGTTGATATCAGTTCTCTTAGGCATTGGAATTCATCATTTTAAAAAAATTATCAAATACATATCTTGAATCATGTGGTCCAGGACTGGCTTCTGGATGATACTGTACAGAATAGGCTTGTACGTCTTCACATGCAATGCCCGCAATGGTATCATCATTAAGATGCGTATGAGTTACTGTAATATTAGATGCCAATGAATCGTTGCTTATTGCAAAACCATGATTCTGTGATGTAATTTCAATTTTATTAGTTTTTAAATTTTTTACAGGTTGATTAATTCCTCTATGACCAAATTTCATTTTAAATGTTTTTGCTTCTAGAGCTAATGCTAAAATTTGATGCCCAAGACAAATACCAAACATTGGTTTTTCTCCTAGTAATTTTTTTACCGTTTCAATTCCATACGATACAGCGGCAGGGTCTCCTGGACCATTAGAAAGAAATATACCATCAGGATTGTAATTCAATATTTCTTCCGAACTAACGGAAGCGGGGAAAATAGTTACTTCAGAATCATTTTCTAGCAATATATCACATATAGTACTTTTCATTCCATAGTCAATGGCTGCAATTTTATATTTTGGATTATCTACATTGCATAAAGTAGTTTTTTCTTTTCTGGAAACCTCTTTTGCTAAATCTAAGCCTTCCATTGACGGAACATTTTGTATTTTTTTATCTAAACTATCAATATCAAAATCATCAGTAGAGATAATTCCTTTCATTGCTCCATTATTTCTAATATGAATAGTAAGAGCTCGCGTATCAATATCTTGTATACCAACAACCTTCTTTGATTTTAAAAATTTTTCCAAAGAACTACTAGATCTCCAATTAGAAGGGGACAATGATTCATTTTTGATAATCAATCCTGATGCATATACATTTGAAGACTCTACATCCGAATCATTAGTACCATAGTTACCAATATGTGGACTACACATAACAATCATTTGTTTTGCGTAAGACGGGTCTGTTAAAATTTCTTGGTATCCTGTCATCCCAGTATTAAAACATACTTCTCCGGATGTTTCCCCTAACGCACCAAGACTTTTTCCTTTAAAAAAAAGGCCATCCTCTAAATATAGGATAGCCTTTTGATGTTTTCGCATGACTAGATTTTAGCTCATATATATTAAAATTAAAACCTTATTTTTTTACCAGTCTGCATTGTTTTTACTGCTGCAACAGTGGAGAGTGTTGCAAAAACTACTAGAAAGATAAAAGAAGACTTAAATGAAGCATCTGCAACGCCTAGCGTGGCATATCTTAAGGTGCTAATAGCATAAAAAATTGGGTTTACTAAGCTGATATTCATCGCCCATACTGGTAACATCTTTATTGAATAAAAAATGCCACCTAAAAAACTAAACGGTGTAATTACAAAGTTCTGAATTAATGCTAATTGATCCCATGAGTCAGAGAGTTGCCCAATTAATAAGCCCAAGCTCGCAAAAGACCAGGATACTAAAAAGATTGATAACAAGGTTAAGAATAAATTATTAATTGGCATCCCAGCAAGCCAACAAATTAATAAAATTAATGCCCCGTTAACAAAACCTCTAACAGCGCCTCCGATAATAAACGATAAAGATAATTCTAAGCTAGATAAAGGAGTAATCAACAGCTCTGGAAGTGTTTGGAGTAATTTCATTTGTAACATAGAGGATGCCGCATTTGCCGTAGCATTCGTAATAACATTCATCATTAATAATCCTGGCAAAATATATATTTTATAAGATACCCCATCGATTGCTGAAATGCGATTTTCAAGAGCAACACCAAACACAAATATATATAGTAGTGTAGTTACTACTCCTGGAATAATTGTTTGTTTCCAAACAGAAAAAAACCTCATTACCTCTCTTGATGAGAGAGTATAAAAACCTACCCAATTGCTAATCATTAATTTTTCTCCCTGTTAACTCTAAGAACACATCTTCTAATGACGTTTGAGGTAATTGTATATCTTCTATAATCACATTATTTTCTGAGAGTTTTAAAATAATTTTTGGTAAATCTATGTTTGGTGTGTTTGTTAGAATTTCTATTCTATTGTGAGTGATAGATGGTTTGAAGTCGTCTAACAATTGGTCTAAGTTTAAACCGCTATCTTTTGTATGAATAACAATTCCAGATTTATTGACCATACTCTTTAAGTTCTTCACTGTATCTTCTACAATTAATTTTCCATGATCTATAATTCCGACTCTTTCACATAATAATTCGGCTTCATCAATATAGTGAGTGGTTAGCAAAATTGTCTTACCCTCAGCATGCAATTCTTTTAAATATTTCCATAAATCATGTCTGAGTTCAACATCTACTCCTGCAGTAGGTTCATCTAAGATTAAAATTTGTGGGTCATGCACTAATGCCTTAGCAATTTGTAGTCGTCTTTTCATTCCACCAGAAAGCATGCGCATTTTTTTCTTTCGATGCTCATAAAGACCTAATTTTTCTAAAATATATTCAATTCGTTGTTTTGCATCTTTTCGAGTAACGCCATAAAACCCAGCTTGATAATATAAAAGATCTTCTAGCGGAAAAAACCAGTCGTTACTTAGCTCTTGTGCTGCAATCCCAACTTGAGATCGAGTATATCTAAAGTCTGATACGATATCTTTTCCTAAAATTTTTATGTTACCTGAAGTAGGCTTTACTAAGCTTGTAATGGAATTAATAGTCGTAGATTTACCTGCACCATTAGGCCCAAGAAGACCATAGAACTCTCCTTTTTTGATAGATAAATCAATGCCTTGTACAGCATGTACATCATCATATTTTTTATGAAGATTAACTATTTCAATACCAAGATTTTCCAATTATTTCCCCTTTTGAATTTTATATATAGCTCCTAAATAGTCTACTATATAGAGCTCATTATAAATATCTTCTCCAAAAGATGCAATCATATGCTGATCAGAAGACAAAAGAGATGCGGTAATTTCAATAATCTCATTATTGTTTTGATTAAAAGACCAAATTTTTCCACTACAAAAATCAGAAAATATATAAAGACCGTATAATGGTTTAACTTTTTCCCCTCTATAAATATATCCACCTGTCACAGAGCATCCTGTAATATTTTTTTCTTTAAGCCCCATCATGCTTTTCCAATAAGCGGCATCGCTTGGATATTCCAACATAGGCTCTATATACATTCTTTGATCACACTCTGGATTAGAATAGCAATGATTGCCTTCCATAATATTCCAACCAAAATTTAATCCTGCACTATCAAATTCTAAGTAATTAATCTCTTCCCAAGAGTCTTGACCGACATCCCCAATAAACATATTTCCATTCAGAGCATCAAATGAAAATCTCCATGGATTCCTTAACCCATAAGCCCATATTTCTTCTTTTTCATATTTAGAACCATAGAATGGGTTGTCGGGAGGAATATTGTAACCATTTTCACTGTCAGTATCTATACGCAATATTTTTCCAAAATAATTCCCCTTATTTTGTGCATGATTAAATGGATCTCCAAATTTTCCACCATCTCCAAATGATATATAAAGATAGTGATCAACAGGACTAAACTCTAGGTGACCTCCATTATGATTATTAAATGGTTGTTTAAAATAAAAAAGCTTCTTTTCAGAATTAATATCAGCCTTTAATTTATTATTAGAAACTTTGAACCTAGATACCACTGAATAATTTTCTGTATCTACATAGGACACATAAAAAAATCCATTGTTACTGTAGTCAGGATCAAATGCCATTCCTAAAAGTCCTCTTTCGTCAGGCATAGGCTTGATTGTAATATGCTTACTCAAATCTAAAAAAAGAGTAGTAGCGTCATTTTTAATAAGGATTTCTCCTGTTTGCTGTACGATATACATCAAATTAGTGTCTGGTTCAAAACGCACAAGAAGTGGGCGCTCCAAGTCTTGTGCTATTATTTTAGAATCAATAGCAATAGTGTTTTGAGAAAAAAGAATAGAAAAAAAGAAGATACAATATTTTAACATACTTAATTAATGAAGCTTTCTAATTGATCTTCATTCACAATTTTTATGTTTAAGGCCTTAGCTTTTTCTAGCTTCGATCCTGCATTTTTTCCCATAATTAAAAAATTTGTTTTAGATGAAACAGTGCTTGCGACTTTAGCGCCTTTTTTTTCTAATATTTCCTTTATCTCATTGCGCTTATGGGTTTTAAAACTTCCAGTGATAACAAATGTTACCTCTTTAAGCTGGTTAGAATTTTCAAATAAAGTTTTTTTAATTTTTACACCACCAGTAAGACAGTTATTTAAAATATTCATATTAGAAGGGCTATTAAAAAATTCTATAATTGACTGTGCTACAATTAAACCCACACCATCAATATTTTCTAAATCTTCCAATAAGAGCATAGAAAGCTTGTCAATAGAAGATTCACAATGAATATCTAATATTTTAGATGTATGTTGTCCAACATTAGGTATTCCAAGTGCAAATATAAATCTTGGGAAGGTGGTATCTTTAGAACTGTTGATAGCATTAATTAGATTATTTGCAGATTTTTCTTGGAATCTATCCAACACAACAAGATCAAGGTAAGATAAAGTAAATAAATCATCTATTTTTGCAACAAGGTTGCTATCCATTAACTGTTCTATAATTTGAATACCTAAACCATCAATATTCATGGCATTTTTTGAACAAAAATGCTCTATCGATCCTTGCACTTTAGCCTTACAGTTTGGATTATCACATCTATAGGCAGCTTCACCTTCTAATCGACTAATAATAGAACTACATGAAGGGCAAGCATGGGTTGCTATGTCAAATTTGACTGTCTTCTTAGGTCTTTTTTCTAATATAATGTTAGAAATTTTTGGTATAACATCCCCCGATCTTTGTACGGTGGCATAATCATTAATTCTAATGTCTTTTTTATCAATTTCATCTTGATTGTGCAGGGTAGCACTACTAATTATTGCTCCTGATATTTCTACTTCTCTAATCTTCGCTACTGGCGTAATTACACCTGTACGACCTACTTGGAGCACTATATCTAAGATTTGGGTTTCTGCCTCTTTTGATTTGAATTTTGCGGCAATTGCCCATCTTGGAGACCGCGCTCTTTCTCCTAGATTAGATCTTAATAAATAGTTATCAACTTTTATAACAGAGCCGTCAATTTCGTAAGGAATGCTTTCTCTTTTATTTTCTAAAGTTTGATGATATGTAATCATGTGGTCAATAGTATCAATTTTTTCTGCTAAAGGATTTACGGGCAACCCTATAGATCGCAAATATGATAACATATCCCAATGGCTATTAATATCCAGGCCTTTACTGGTCCCAAGTTCATAACAAAATATGGATAATTTTCTTTTCGCTGTAACATGGGGGTCTAGCTGCCTAACACTTCCTGCTGCTGCATTTCTAGCATTTGCAAATAACTTTTCACCTTCTTGAGATCTCACTTGATTTAATTTTGTAAAATCAGATTTTAGCATAAAAATTTCACCTCTAATTTCGACAAACTCTGGGTGACTATTCTTATTATTCCTTAAAACCATAGGAACAGCATTAATTGTTTTAATATTGTGCGTAATATCTTCCCCCGTATAGCCATCGCCTCTAGTAAGTGCGCGTACTAAGTTTCCACTTTCATAAATCAGCGACACTCCTAAACCATCAATCTTTGGCTCCGCAATGTAAGATGTGCTTTCTTGTTCTAACCACTTATTAATTCTTTGAGTAAAATCGTGAATTTCTTGCTCATTAATAGCATTTGACAAAGATAGCATGGGTGTATCATGACTATAATTCTGAAAACCGCTTTTTATAGGGTGGCCTACCCTTTGTGTGGGAGATGAGAGCTGTATTAATTCTGGGTTCTCTTTTTCTAAAGATTCTAGCTCTCTAAATAAATTGTCATATTCTGCATCGCTTAAATACGGTCGATCTAAAACATAATATGCATAATTATGTTCATTAATCTTATCAGTTAAGTACTTTATTTTTTCTTTAATTTTTGATTCCATAATATTCCTAAAAATCCAAACACAATCATGATTAATAATAATTGGATTCTAAATTTATTGATTCTAATTGAATTAGCATACATTTTGAATTCATCTCTTGCAATGTCATCAAAATCAAATGACCACACTAATAAGCCGTCTGAAATAGACTCTGCATTATTGTGACGAACAATCCCAGGCAAATTAATATTGAATTGAAAGTAATCATTCATTAATGCTGTATTCTTTTTAAAGTCTTGCTCATATGTATCAATAAATACTGTAATTTCTTTAAAAAAAAATTTTGGTAATGTATTTGCAATCGGTTTTAACGCGTCTTTTAAAATTATTGAAGAATCTTTATCAAATTTTTCTATCAATTTTCTTTCTGTGGCATACTTAAAATATGCATCTATTTGATTATTAATTTTTTCTGTAAAAATAGTATTTAGTTTTGCGCTCTTATTGTATTCTTCTAAGCTAGTTTTAATAATATATTCTTTAGCTGGGGCAATCCAAGATAACGAATCTGCTTCTATATCTAAAAATTCTACAATAGTGGGATACTTATCATCAATAGCTAGACTATTGATTGTAGAATCAAAGTGGTAGTTATCCCAAAAAAAATATTCACTTTTACTGACATCAATATAGTAGATTAAACTTTCACTATTAGTAAAACTCATTTTTTGATTGATAGGCTCAGTAATAATAGTTGCTTTTTCCCAATTTAAACTATCTGGACGGATACTATCTTTTTCCAATGAAATCATTGTACTAGACCATTTAATTAAATCAGTATTTTCTGGATGTAAAAAATCATGATTTTCTAAATCTGCTTTATCTCCGATAGAACTATATTTAATAGAATATTTTCCGCTTGATAATACAGATATATGTATCAAGTTTTCAACACACGCTGTAAGTAGCATGCATGCTATTATTAAAAATGTTTTTTTCATTTTTTATGAAATTACTGTGAAATCTTTGGATGTTTGATTGAGCACAATACAACTATCATCTGTGACGACAATATCATCTTCAATACGCACGCCACCCACATCTTCAAGATATATACCAGGTTCTACCGTCATTACATAGTTTGATTTCAAATGATCTGTACTGACCTTACTAAATCGAGGGTCTTCATGTATTTCTAAGCCTAATGAATGTCCTAACCCATGATCAAAATATTTGCCATATCCAGCGTTGCTAATATGTCCTCTTGCAAGCGTATCAATTTCTTTACATGAAACTCCTGCTTTAATTCCTTCGATACTTTTTAATTGAGCTTCTAATACGATGTGATAAATCTCTTTTTGCTTTTCTGAATAGCCTTTAGTAGCAACCGTACGCGTCATATCTGCATGATAACCTGCATACTTTGCTCCAGAATCAATAACTACTAATTCTCCTGGACCAATTTTTCTATCCGTTGGTCTGGCGTGTGGCATAGCTGAATGAGGTCCACTACCAACAATAGGTGCAAACGCATCAGCATCAGAGTCTCCATACTTACGATAAAGAAAAGATAGCTGATTACTAATTTCCTGCTCTTCTACACCAATCTTTACCATCGGAAATACTTCAGCAAAGGCTGTGTCAGTAATCTCTACTGCGGTTTTAATTGCTTCAATTTCTTTATAATCTTTTTCCATCGCTAGAGTTTCTACACATCCGACAATGTTTTCCCACGTCACGTGTGGTAGGGTCGTACTAATATCTGAAAACATTTGATGAGAAACATTTTTGCCATCAAATCCGATTTTTAACCCGCTTGATAAAAAATTATTATTCTTTATTACTTGTAAGTGTGGGATGCTATCAATGGTAATATTAGCACCCTTAACTTCGTTTCTGGATTGAAAAACATACCTACCGTCTGTAATGAACTCACAACTATCAGGACCCATCAACAAAGAACTGCTAGAACCGGTGAATCCACACAGGTATCTGATATGAATAAGGTTGGTGACTAACATTCCATCTACATTTTTTTCTGCTAATACTGTACGCAACTTATCTTGTCTTCTTGTAAAATATTCTGTACTCATTGTTGATCCTTTTTTGTATTAAGAGTCTTTAATAGTGTTGCGGCTTCTAAGGTTTGTTTTTTTGTTTTTGCATGATTAATAATAGCATTCAAACTTCTTTTTGCTTGTATAGTTTTACCTTGTTGTATCATTAATTTGATATATGAAATTGTCACAATACTACTATCTTTTTTAGTTTTTTTAGGTCTAGAAACAGGTTTGTAATCGAGAGCAATCTTTGGATTCAATCTTTTTAGTTCTTTTACTACTATTTTCAATAAAGCAGATTGAGAATTGTTAAGAATCTCAAACAATAAAAGGTAAGCAGCATAATAATTTGCGTCATGTTCAACTACGGATACAAGATGTTTTTTTGCTTCTATAAATTTTTTGCTATTAAAAGCTTTTTCGCCTTTAAGATAAGTACTATGAATGTTTACAATCATCTTCGATGTTCTTTAACCCATTGCTCAATATATTCTAAAGAAACTTTAACTGGGGTTCCGGGCCCAAATAATTTTCCTACGCCTATCTTAGATAATGCTTTACTGTCTTCTTCTGGAATAATACCTCCACCAGTTACTAATACATTTTCTAATTTAGACTCTTCTATCAATTTCATAACCTTGGTAAAAATAGTCATGTGCGCACCAGACAAAATAGATAATGCAATAACATCTGCGCCTTCCTGAATTGCAACCCTAACAATACTTTCAGGGGTTTGACGAAGCCCAAGATAAATGACATCCATACCTGCGTCACGATAAGCGGCAGCAAGCACTTTAATACCTCTATCATGCCCATCAAGACCTGGCTTTGCCATTAAAATTCTAATTGGTGGATTTAAGCTCATAATAGATAGAATTTAACTAATCCAGACGTTTGATTCCCCTAATAAATCTCTTAATATAATAAGGAAATGATTACTGCTGGATACTCTGATTTTCTTTGATATAATTCTACGCGAAGATCCATCTTCGTTATTCATGTGTACAACAAACAAGCTTTGTCCTGAATTGTCCATAGCATGCTTGTGTATTTCATCTATAGTAGTTTTGGTAACATTTTTCCCAATTTTTATATTGATTTCTTTCAATTTTAAAACTTTTTTTGCATGATTAATAGGTACAACCTCATCTACTATAATTTTTAAATCAGAAAAATCATTTTGTGATGTAGAGTTGCCTACTAAGAATACAATATTGCCTTCACTAATAATTTCTTTATATTTTTCAAACGCGTCATGAAAAATAATTGCTTCTACTTGACCTCCTAAACAATCTAAATTAAAAAATGCCATCGGTTGATTTTTTTTATCATAATGGAGCTTAAAGCTAGATACTGCTCCACCAATTCTAATTAGACTATCTTCTTTTAAATATTTTTTTTCAGTAAAATCATAATTACTTAATTCTTCTAATGTATCAGCATATTTTAACAATGGATTTCCTGATACATACAGACCTAAAACTTCTTTTTCTTTGCTTAGCTTTTCTTGGTTTTCCCAATCCTCTATATTTGGTAAATTAGGTTGCTTAACTAGATTATCTTCATTGGAAAATAAATCAATTTGATTTTTATTTGATGCTTTGTCTACCTGCTGTCCATAACTAATAGCACTATCTACGGCTTCAAATAATTGTGCTCTATTAGGAGATATAGAATCAAAAGCCCCCGCCAATATAAGACTCTCTAATACTTTTTTATTAACTAAACGCTGATCTACTTTTGTTACGAAATCAAAAATAGATGTGAAAGCTCCTTGCTCTTTTCTAGTCCTTATGCATTGCTCCAACGCCTTAATCCCTACATTTTTAATAGCATTCAATCCAAAAGATATTTCTTTATCATTTAATGGAGTGAAATTGATACCAGATTTATTGATATCTGGTGCGTTTACTTTAATATTTAATTTTCGACATTCATTTATTAATACTACAACTCTATTAGTGTTAGTCATCTCACTAGTTAAATTTGCAGACATGAATTCTACTGTATAGTGTGTTTTAAGCCAACCGGTTTGATACGCAATATAAGAATATGCCACAGAATGGCTTTTATTAAATCCATACTGTGCAAACTTATCAATTAATTCAAAAATTTGTTTTGCTTTTGCTTTTGTTAATCCATTTTTGACAGCTCCTTCAACAAATTTTTCTGCCATCTTATCCATTAAAGAACGAATCTTTTTACCGATAGCTCTTCTCATTTCATCCGCTTCTGAAAGTGTAAAACCAGCAATAATATTAGCAATTTGCATAACTTGCTCTTGATAAACTATAATTCCATGCGTCTCTTTCAATGCTTCTTCAAGTAGGGGATGAATATACTCTACTTTTTCTTCGCCGTGCGATCTTTTAATATAACGATCAATATTTTGCATTGGACCAGGCCTATAAAGTGCATTCATGGCAATTAGTCCTTCAATTCCTGTTGGCTTTAACTTTTTAAGAAAGTCTCGCATACCCGAAGATTCAAATTGAAATACTCCGACTGTTAATCCTTTTGCAAAAAGATCATATACTTTAGGATCATCCATCGGTACAGTGTTAATATCAATATCTTGATCTAATCTTTCTTTAATTAATTCTATAGCTTTATCAATAACTGTCAAATTTCTTAAACCAAGAAAATCCATTTTTAAAAGCCCTACAGACTCTAATTCCTTCATGTCGTATTGTGTAGTAATATCTCCTTGGGAAGATTTATATAAAGGTACAAAATCTGTTAAATTACCTGGCGCTACTACCACTCCAGCAGCATGAATTGATGCGTGCCTAGTCATTCCTTCTAACACCTTAGCATTATCTAATAAATCTTTATGGGAAGTCTGTGATACGGTGCGTAATTCTGAACTTTTTTTAAGTGCCTTATCTAATGTCATATTTGGGCCTTCTGGAATCATCTTTGCAATCTTATCTACATCAGAATAAGGATAGCCCATCACACGACCTACATCTCTAATTACTCCACGCGCATTCATTTTACCAAATGTAATGATTTGTGTTACAGATTTATCACCATATATGCTTTTAATATAGTCAATAACCTGGCCTCTACGTTCAACGCAAAAATCAATATCAATGTCTGGCAAACTAATTCTATCCGGATTTAGAAACCGTTCAAAAATTAAATTATGTTTTAAGGGATCAATGTTGGTGATATCTAGGCAATATGAAACAAGACTTCCAGGAGCAGAACCTCTACCCGGTCCTACTGGAATTTTGTTTTTCTTAGCATATTGAACGAAGTCTGCTGTAATTAAAAAGTAACTTGCAAATCCCATTTTTTTAATCACAGACAGTTCATAGTTTAATCTTGTTTCCATTTCTTCTGTGCGATCATCAAATTTTTGTTTCATACCTTCTTTACACAATAACTTTAGGTAATCATCCACATCTTTTGAATCAGACCCTTTAGGAATTTGATACCAGGGTAGATGGTAATCATCCATTGGTATATCTAAATCAATACTATCTGTAATGGCGCGTGTATTTTCTAAAGCTTCTGGGAACTCTTTAAACAAAGAAAACATTTCATCTTGTGATTTAAAATAAAATTCATTCCCAGGATATTTTAATCTTTTGGTATCACTCAATTGTTTGCCTGTTCCAATACATATGTGTACGTCATGTGCAACGTGATGTTCTTTTCTAGCATAGTGCGCATCATTTGTTGCAATAGTTGGTAGCCCCATATCTTTAGCTAACTTTGAAGCTAGTTGTATGTTTTGTATTTCTTCTGGAATGCCATGATTTTGTAATTCAATATAATATCGCCCCGGAAAGATACTTGAATACTCTTCTGCAACAGCTTTTCCTCTATCATAACCGCTGTATAAAAGCGCTTCTGGTAAGCTGCCTTTTAAACAAGCTGACATACATATAATGCCTTCATTATATTTTTTTAAAATCTCTAAATCTACTCTAGGTTTGTAATAAAATCCTTCCAGATAGCCGTGGGTTACAATCTTCATTAAGTTTTGATAGCCTTTTAAATTTTGTGCAATTAACACTAGGTGATTATAGTTGCCCATCCCGCCAGATTTATCTTTTGTTAAGCTGCTACCTTTGGCAACATACACTTCACATCCAATAATAGGCTTAATATTATTCTTTTTTGCCTGTTTATAAAATGAGATGGCACCAAATAAATTTCCATGTTCAGTAAGCGCCACAGAATCCATACTTAAGTCATCCATGGTTTCTAATATAGAATTAATATTCTGTGCACCATCTAATAAACTATGGTCTGAATGGTTATGTAGGTGTATAAATTCGCTTTTCATTACTTTTTAAAAAATACCTTAATTACTCTATAATTTCCTTCTAAATCTTTAAAAAATATACCCTCAATATTGCTATTATTATGAATCATATCAATGATTTGATTTGTAATTGTAGATTTAGGTATCTCAAAATACATAGAACCATTACTTTCCAACAATTCAGATATATTATCAATAAAATGTTTATAAAATTTTAATCCATCCTCTTCATCAGATAAAGCTTCGAATGGATCATGGTTTTTAACTGTATTATCCAAATTTGGAATCTCACTAATCCCAAGATAGGGGGGGTTGCTTACAATAATATCAAATTTTTTAGGTTTCATATCAAAAATATTCTGCTTTATGATGTCTATATTAGTCACTTTGAGTTGCTTTGCATTTTTAGTAGCAATATTAATCGCTTTATTTGAAATATCGATTCCTGTTACATCAAAGTTTTTATATAAACTAGCGAGAGTGATTCCTATGCACCCACTACCACACCCTATGTCTAATACGGTTTTTTCTGACAAACTTTCAAAATCATTTTGGATACAATCAATAATTAATTCTGTTTCTGGTCTTGGTATAAAAATACCAGGGGGGGTAAAAAAACTATCTTCATAAAAATGAGTTTTACCAATAATATGTTGCACTGGCATATCTTCTAACAACATTGAAAAGGCTTGTTCTAGGCTTTTTAATTGATCGTTAGGTATAAAATGATTTCTAATATATAGTTCAGATTTTGATATACCCAATATAGCATCAATAATCATTTCTGATTTTTGCTTATATTCCTCTATCTTATTTTTTTTAAGGCCCACCAATTGCTTATTAAAAAAATCAATCAATAGATAATTTGAATGCATATTAGTTAATCTTAGAATTATCCTCTGCGAGCTTTAATTGCTCTATAATATGATCTAAGTCTCCTTCAAGAGTGACTTGTAATTTATGGGTAGTGTAATTTATTCTATGATCGGTAATACGCCCTTGTGGAAAATTATATGTTCTAATTTTTGCTGAACGATCACCCGTGGACACTAAACTCTTACGCATTTCGGCTCTATCTTTATTAAGTTTTTCTTGTTCCAGCGCAAATAATCTCGCTCTTAAAACCTTGAGCGCTGAAGCTTTATTTTTATGTTGTGAGGCTTGATCTTGACAAGTTACCACTAACCCTGTTGGGATATGTGTAAGCCTAATAGCAGACTCAGTTTTATTAACATGCTGTCCACCAGCTCCACTGGCACGATAAGTATCAATCTTAATATCGGTAGCTTCATTAATGTCTAATTCTGCCTTTTCTGCTTCTGGCAATACTGCGACTGTAGCTGCTGACGTGTGTACACGCCCTCCAGATTCTGTCTTAGGGATTCTTTGCACGCGATGTACACCTCCCTCATACTTATAAATACCGTAAGCTTTATGGCCTTCAGCGCTAAAAATAACAGATTTTAGCCCCCCTACGCCTGTTTCATGAATATCCATAATATTAATAGAGAGGTTATTTTTTTCCGCATACCTTGAATACATTCTAAATAAATCAGCTGCAAATAATGCAGCTTCATCTCCTCCTGTACCTGCTCTTATTTCAATAATAGCGCTTTTATTATCATTTGGATCATCTGTAATCAGTATTTTAATTAAAGCACTCTCAATACTGTTGAGCTTCTTATCTAGGACAACTTTTTCTTCTTTAATTAACTCTGCATAACCTTCTTCGCTCTCTAAAGCATCTAATTCTTTATTTTCGTTGGTAAGTGCCACAAATTGAAGACTCAAATCGTATACTTCTTGAATCGCACTTTTTTGTTTTGAAAGGGCAGCTAATTTCTCTTGATCTAAAACATTGGAAGGATCCATGATTTCTTCCATAATATTGTCATATTCTACAATAGTACTGTTTGCTTTAGATAAGATGTCCATAGATTAAAAATTTATTAATAAAAAATGTTTAAGAAGCTTTTTTATTGTACCTACGGTTGAATTTTTCAATTCTTCCAGCAGTATCTACCAATGTACGTTGCCCTGTATAATAAGGATGTGACTGATCAGAAATATCTAATTTAAACAATGGATATTCTTTTCCGTCTTCCCATTTAACAGTTTTATCTGTTTTGACAGTAGATCGCGTCAAAAAAGAATAGTTACATGAACTATCTTCGAAGACAACGAGCCTATATTCTTCTGAATGTGTATCTTTTTTCATTTTAATTCTTTTAAACTTTCTTCTATTCTTTTAATCCCATTTTTGATGATTTCACTACTTGTTGCAAAAGATAACCTTAAATAACCCTTTGCTCCAAAACCATCTCCTGCAATTGTTACTACGCTTGCAGTGTCGAGAATATAATCAGAAAGGTCGAAAGTGTCGCGTAAAATTTTACCATCTTTTGTTTCCTTATTAAGGTGGGATGAGAAGTCAGGAAACATATAAAATGCTCCTCCTGGCATATCGCATGTTACGCCATCTAAACTGTTGAGAGCATCAAACATAACCTGGCGTCTTTCTTGAAATTTATTTTTCATATCTAATATAGGTTGTTTATCTCCTAAAAGAGCAGCAACAGATGCTTTTTGACCAATGGAATTGGGGCAAGATGTTGTTTGTCCTTGAATTTTAGACATTGCCTTTACAATAATTTCATTTGCAATAGCATAACCAATACGCCATCCAGTCATAGCATATGTTTTTGACATGCTTCTGATAGTTAATACTTCGGCGCCAACATCATTTAAAGTGTCGATAGCGGTAAATTTTCTATCATAAACTAGCTCTTCGTATGTTTCATCAGAAATCACAATCCAATTATTGGCTTTACTAATCTCTAACATCTTTATAATTGCCTCATCGGACCAAACACCGCCCGTAGGATTGCTAGGAGAATTAATAATGACTCCCTTAATGGAAAGATCAATTGTTTTAAAATCATCCCCACCTACTATTTTTTTGTGTAAATCATCAAAATCGGGTTCAAATTGTTTGGATGCAACAGTATCTACCACTAAAGGTTCTGCGCCAGATAAGCGTACAAACTCTGGGAAAGAGACCCAGTAGGGTGAAAAAATAACTACTTTATCGCCTTCTTCGAACAGCGCTTGGCATGCTACAGACAATGATTGTTTACCGCCATTAGATACAATGACCTGGTTGGTATCATATAAAACGCCAGTATCGTTCTTCACTTTGGTTTGAATTGCTTCTTTTAACTCTAACATCCCAGAACCTGGCGTATATTTAGTATAGCCATCATCCATTGCTTTTTGTCCTGCTTTTATAATATGTGCAGGCGTATTAAAGTCTGGTTCGCCAACGCCAAAATTGATTACGTCTACACCTTTAGCTCTTAAGGCAGCAGCTCTAGCTGTCATCTGCAATGTAAAGGATGGTTTGATCTTATCAACTAATCTTGATAACGATATGGACATATTATTGACTCATTAAATCAAGGAACTCTTGATTTGTTTTAGTTCTTCTCATTCTTTCTGACATAAAGTTCATTGATTGCTCTGTGCTCATTTCTCCCAACATTTTTCTTAAAATCCACATTCTTGATAAATGCTGATCAGATAAAAGCAGCTCTTCTTTTCGGGTTCCAGATTTGATAATATTAAATGCTGGATAAATACGTCTATCACTAAGTTCGCGATCTAACACAAGCTCCATATTACCCGTTCCTTTAAACTCTTCAAAAATAACTCCATCCATTTTACTGCCCGTATCAATTAAAGCTGTAGCAATAATAGTTAAACTACCGCCTTCTTCTGTATTACGAGCTGCTCCAAAAAATTTCTTTGGTTTTCTTAGCGCATTTGAATCAACTCCACCTGAAAGAATTTTTCCACTATGAGGAATAACTGCATTATGCGCTCTACCTAAACGTGTGATACTATCAAGCAAAATAACCACATCTTTACCACACTCTACTAAACGCTGTGCTTTGTAAAGTGCCATATCTGCAACTTGAACATGTCTCTCTGGACCTTCATCAAACGTAGAAGCAATTACTTCTGCATCTACGCTACGTTTCATATCTGTTACTTCTTCGGGTCTTTCATCAATTAACAAAATAAGTAAAATTGTCTCAGGATGATTTCTTCTAATTGCATTCGCAATCTTAGAAATTAGAATAGTTTTTCCTGTTTTGGGTTGTGCTACAATTAATCCACGTTGACCTTTACCAATAGGACAAATTAAATCCATGATTCTCATGGACATATCACTAGTCTTAGATAGATTAAATTTCTCATTTGGATGTATCGGGGTATATTTATTAAAAGCTCTCTGATGTCTTATTTTTTCTGGATCTACATCGTTTACTTTATCCAATTTTAATAATGCATGAAATCTTTCTTTAGATTTTGGGGCTCTAGTGCTTCCCTCAACAAAATGGCCCGTTTTTAATTTGAATCGTTTAATTTGTGATGGGCTAACATAAATATCTTCTGGGCCAGGTAAATAATTATCATTTACACTTCTTAAAAATCCATAACCATCAGGCAAAATTTCTAAAACTCCTGCCGCTCTTTTTTCGCTTCCTTGGCTCTGGTGAGGCGCATTATTTGGAGCTTCTTTTTTTTCAGTGACTTTTCCCGGTTTTGGCACTTCTTCTTTCTTTTCAGCTGGAGCAGCACTAACCATAGCCTGCATTAGCTCGTCTTTTGAAAGCGTAGAAATTTTTTCTATGCCCATTGTTTTTGCAATTTCTTTTAAATCGGTTAATGTTTTTTCTTTTAAATCGGTTAATTTCATTAGTTCCTCTTATTAATTGTGAAATGTACTTCTAGGGGGAAAACACCTGGAAACGCAAATTACATCATATGACACCATTGTCAAAGGAAAAATCAAAAAAATTATACACGTCTTTTGCAATGTAATGGCTTCCAAAAACAACTTTTCCACCAGAATATTCTACTCTATCTATTGTTACCATAGCTTCGTGTAAATTGTCTATAAATTCAAATTTTTGTAATAATGGGTTATTGGTTATTTCTTCTTTATTTAGAATATCTTTAGAAGGAATAGTAGAAATAATAAGCCTATCAAATGATTGGGAAAAAATCTTTATTAGCTCGGGGTTAATTTTGTCTTTTTTTACCACTAACACTCCTATGGGCTTTTTATTGTAGATTTTTTTTAAGTCTTTTACAAGAATCCCAATACCGTTTCTATTATGCGCCACATCATAGAAAAAATCTGGTTTCATTAATTGCATTCTTCCTGGCCAGCACCACTGATCTAATCCTAGCTGAATATCTTTCTCTGTTAGTGCATTAAAATTCTTTTGGCATGTCTTTATTGCTAGTATAGCGTTTTGTGTTTGATATGAACCTGCCTGAGGTAAAGAAAAGTGCTGGCTACCATAATGAAAACTAATTGATTCGGGTGTTTGATTCTCAGCTATAATATCTTCTTTTGCAATAAACGACACTTCAACATTCTTTAGAGAGGCATGTTCTTTGATGGTGTCTATAACGCGCTTATCTGAATTAATTGTTATAGAGGGGGTATTGTTTTTAAAAATTCCACATTTTTCGGCAGTAATTTCTTCAATAGAATCGCCTAAAAGATGTGTATGGTCGTAATGGATCTCTGTAATAATGGTCTGAATAGGGGATAAGACATTAGTAGAGTCCAGCCTACCTCCAAGCCCAGTTTCAATAATAGCAATATCTACATTTTGTTTGGCAAAATATTCGAAAGCTAAAGCCGTGGTTGCTTCAAAAAATGTAATCGAACTATCAATTAAGGTCTGTTTATGTTTGTCAATAAACTCTATAATGGATTCATTGGATATAGGAACCCCGTCAATTCTTACTCTTTCATTAAAATGTATTAAATGGGGAGAAGTATACAGTCCTACTTTATACCCATTTTTTTGTAAAATTTTTGAAATAATAGACGCAGTAGAGCCCTTGCCATTAGTCCCTGCTAAATGGATTGTTTGAATTTCTTTATGTGGGTTTCCACAGATTTCTAAAAAACTTTCAATGCTTTGAAGGCCTAATTTTATTCCACGGTTATGAAGCCCATATAAAAACTCTAAAGCCGAGTTAATCATTTAATATTTTCTGATATTTCACAATAGCGTAGTAAATAGACGTGGCAAGCATATCTTTATAACTAGAACTATTCAATTTTTTTTCTTCATTAGGGTTTGATATAAAACCCAGTTCAATTAAAACGTTGGGCATTGAAGCGCCCATTAAAACATAGAACCCAGCTTGTTTTACTCCTCGATTTTTACTTTTCACCCTTTTATTCATTTCTTCTTGCACCAATGCAGCAAATTGTTCGCTTTGCTTTGCAAAACCAGACTGTGCCATAGTAGCTGTAATTAAATCTTCATCTGTTAATTTTGCTGAATTAGTGCCTTCAAGGTCAAGCACCGCGTTCTCTCTAGCGGCGATTTTAACTGCAGCTGCATTGTTGTTAGTACCAATCATATAGGTTTCAAAACCACTTGCTCTACGATCCTCAACCGAATTAGCATGAATGCTAATAAACAACCTCCCATTCTTGTCATTTGCAAGCCTTGTTCTATCTTGGAGTCTCATCCACACATCTTCATCTCTAGTTAAAATAGTTTTAACTTTTAAATTTTTTTGTATTTTTTTTGCCAAACGTTTTGCTACGTCAAGTGTAATATCTTTTTCTTTCGTACCTTTATATCCTATTGAACCTGGATCTTTTCCGCCATGACCGGGGTCAATAATAATGGTATTAAATTCCCATTTATTTTTTTCTTTCGTTAAATCAACCGTAGTAACTGGTTTTGCTATATTTTTTATTTTAGAATTAAGAGTAATAGACATTGTAGTATAGTCTATAGAGTGGTTATCTGAACCGTGAATTGATAATATGTTAAAAAAATTATCTATTGGAACATAATATTCATCATTGCTTTTAATCAATTTATGTCCCATTTGATATGTCTTGTCATCAATGACAATGAATGCAATATTGTTTGATAATTTGATTTTTAGGTTATCTATATAAATAACGATTTTTTCTGTTTTATCATTTACGAACGACCCATTACCAATAATTTTGCCAAAATCGTTTACTGAAAGATAATATTGATCTTTTTTAAGAATATCTGCCTTGCCAAGGAAATTATTATTTTCTCCTAAAATAGTAATAGTTTGTTGGTTGTTTGCTATAAGAATAGACAACAACAAAAATATGAGGCAAATATGGCGTGGACGGGTTAATAATTTCATAGCATAAAATTATTATAAATATAATGTAAAAGGGCTCAAAAATTGAGCCCTTTTTATTTTAAGTCAATGTAGAGTTGTATTAAAAAATTATTTCTTCATCCACATTGCAACAACCATTACAGCAACTAAGCCAGCAATGCCACCGTCACCAATTGCAGCAACTGCACTACCAATACCTGCGATGACACCAAAAACGTCATCATATAAAATACCGATAATAGTACCCGCAACAATTACATTAACCAATAGCCCTGTTAATGAACTTAGAGCATCGTTGATTATTTTCATTACATTATTCATATTGTTTGTCCTCCAAACTTTTCTTTATAGGAGCTCCGCACCCATGTGTGGAGCTCTTATTTTTGTTAGTGTAATACGGTTCTATTTTATAACCATGACAAAAAGACTACTAGTACTAGCAATCCTGTAACGCCACCATTTAGAAAAGTATCAACCAAATTCATAATTCCGCCTAGTGGATCCATTCCGGTTGAAAATAGTATATTTGCAAATATAAAAAATATAATTGCAGCTTTTACTACACCTGTTAAACCACTTAACGTACTCGTAATTAGTGAATCCCATGAAGCCATGTTATTCCTCCTTGATTAGTTATTAACTAGTTAAAAAAGGTAAAACGCCACCCTCAACGAGTGGATTTTTACCCCCATTATTAATCATGTCAATATGATTAAATCTTTTAAAAAAGTTGTCTTTATTCATCTTTTTTATAATTATAGGCGCTTTTTCCCGATGAATCAAGATTTTTATTCAGTTTATTCGGTATATAACAAAATATTATTTATGTAAAAAATGATTAATTCATTAGAATTAGTATTGAAATATATCATATAAACACAATAAAGAAGTAACTTTAAAGATGAAAAAAAATAACTGCCCAATTATAGAAAAAATACATGCTAGACAAATACTTGATTCTAGGGGTTACCCGACGATAGAAGTAGAAGTATGCGCAAGTGGTATCACCGGTAAAGCAGCTGTCCCTTCTGGAGCATCTGTCGGCAAATTTGAGGCTCTTGAATTAAGAGATTTTGATAAAACTCGGTTTCATGGCAAGGGGGTGCAGACAGCTATATACAATGTAATAAATATTTTTCAACCACAATTAATTAACAAACAATCTGACGATCAAGGCACAATAGATAGCTTATTAATGGAAATTGATGGTACGCCGAATAAGAGTAATTATGGTGCAAATGCCATGCTAGGTATATCAATGGCGTGTGCTGTAGTTTCAGCAAAATTTTACAACCAACCTCTTTATCTTTATTTAAATAAAGACAGCTTTAGAATGCCTGTACCAATGATTAATGTGCTCAATGGTGGCATGCATGCTGATAGCGGCTCTGATATCCAAGAAATTATGTTATTCCCCTGTGGGTCAACATCTTTTTCAGAATCAATTAGAATGGGATCAGAAATATTTCATACGCTAAAGAGCGAATTAAAAACCTTAGGTTTATCCACGACGGTGGGTGATGAAGGGGGGTTTGCTCCTCGACTTCAATCTAATGAACATGCTATAGAGTTGTTGCTAAACGCTATAGAAAAATCTAATTATAAAGCTGGAAAAGACGTTTTCTTAGCTTTAGATGTTGCAGCTTCAAGCTTTTATAATTCAGGGCAATACAATCTAAAAATTGACAATAAAGTGTTAGACGCCGATGGTATGATAAAATTCTATGACAACCTAATAACTCAATACCCTATTATATCCATTGAAGATGGCTTAGATGAAAATGACTGGAACGGTTGGACAAAAATGAATGGTGCTTTAGGGGGGAAAATTCAAATTGTTGGGGATGATTTAACTGCGACCAACCCAAACAAACTAGAGAAAGCTATTAGAGAAAATGCTATTAATAGCATTTTGATAAAGCTTAACCAAATTGGCACTGTATCAGAAACAATTCAAACAATCAATATAGCAAAACAAAATAACTGCGAGTTTATTATTTCTCATCGATCGGGAGAAACTGAAGATACATTTATTGCTGATCTTGCAGTAGCAATGGGTGGTGGTCAAATTAAAACAGGCTCTGTATGTCGCTCAGATCGAACTAGCAAGTATAATGAGTTATTAAGAATTGAAGAAGGGTTAAAGAATCCAAAGTTTGGTAAAAGTTTTTCTTTCATTAAATAATAGATTATGAATCTTAAAACTATATCTCTCACCAATGTCTTATTCGCTTGCTTAGCCATGGGGTGTATCCTTTTACTGTTATTTAGTGATCGAGGATTTATTGCTCTTTGGAATCTAAAAAAAGAAAAAATTGAAATTCAGCAAGAAATTAACTCTTTGCGACACCAAATTGCTGCTCTTGAAAAAGAAGCTGAGAAATTGGAATTTGATGAAAAATATATTGAAAAAATTGCTAGAGAAAAATTCAGAATGGTTAAGCCCGGAGAGAAGGTTTTTAAAGTTGAATAATTAAGAAGATTTAAAAATTTCTTTTGCAACACTAAATGATTTAATGTCTGGTAACTGATATCTCATTAAATCAGAAATAAAATTAGCCATAGTTTTTTTATTATAACCAAACTCTATATTGGTATTTTTTTTATCAACAAAATCAGAGTGATATATTTCTTTTAATTGGTCTAGCAAATTTGGCTCTTTTGTAATATATCTTTTAATAATCGGGTGTTCATCGGCATCAATAATATTATATCCAGTATTATTTAAGAAGTGTATAAGGAAAAAATAAAAAGCATTGTTATAGCCACGATCAGCTACATTAAAATATTCTAATATATTTTTAATCAAGTAGTATGTGCTCTGGTCAGATGTAGTTTCATCAAATCCCTTATCAATCATTTCTATCATAGATAAACAAAGAATAGTTTTTCTAAGGTCGGTATTAATATTATCCCAATTATTTATGATTTTAGAGTCGTATATGGGCTGTAATTGTCTTTTATTGTTGTGAACATAGTTGACTTCTACTTCATTCATTTGTTGGTATATCGCCTTAAGAGGAGACTTTTGTCTCATTGCAGCCTTAATAACATAAGAAGACTTGCCTCGTTTTAGAGTGAAAAGCCTAACAATAATGCTTGATTCTTTAAATAAGCTGGTTTTTAAGACAATACCCGGCGTAGAAACTTTCATCAGTACTTTGACTTAGAAGGAGGATGTGCTTTTGGTGCTTTACTTATACCAAAACCTTCAGCTGTAAGACTGCCAAAATACAGCTTATTGCCAAATTGTTTAACGCTTGTGATTGGTGAATAAGCATCGTCAGCACCATATTGGAGATTGTGCAATACTTTGCCATTCTCATCAATTCCTAAAACAAAGGCATATGGCTCTGGTTGAGGTTGTAAAAATTCCGGTAATCGTAATGTCATTTTTCTAAGAAAAGGTTTATTGGTAGTGCTATCAACAAAATCGTTTCTTAATGTAAAAAGAGCTACCCAATAAATGCCTTCTCCGTTTGAAGAAATATTGTCTGGGAACCCTGGTAAATTATCAATAATAATTTGGGAAGTCCCTGCTTTGTCTCCTTTAAGCCAGTATTTATGAATGCGATACATATATGTTTCATTTAACAAAACAAAAGAATCGTCAGGACCCACGGCAACCCCGTTTGCAAAGTATAAATTCTTCATTAGTGTTGTTGTTTTTTTAGTGACAGGATCATAAACCAATAATCGCCCATGGGGTCTGTGTTCCATTAAATCAAGCCTGTCTTCTCCAATTCCATAAACACTGGATGCATCAGAAAAATAAATTTTTCCATCGCTTGCAATATCTAAATCATCGGTGAAACCAAGTGGCACGCCATCAGAATCAGATTTTATTGAAAGGGTGGTTGCGATTCCTTCTTTATTAATTGCTATTAGACCCTTAACGGCGTCTGCAACAATCAAATTTTCATTAGAATCAAATTTCATACCAAGCGGACGACCTTCAGTATTATAAAAAAAGAAGCCCTTAAATTTTTCTTCTGTTTTATGTTTAAGAATTATTCCATCATGATACCCAGCATATATACCCCCATCATAAGACATGGCTATATCTTCTGGGCCTTTCATAGAACCAACTTTTTTTATACTGCTAAGATAGTCGTTGTCCATATAAACTCCTTCCATTGCAGGTGGAGTAGGACCGTCCCATGCAACAGGATTAATTGGAACTGGCCAAAATAATAGATAAAACAAACAGATTAACAAAAATAATAAAATAGATTGGAAAATATTGTTCATGTGAACGATTAATAAGCCTTAGCGAAGACAACAAGATGTTTTGCTGGCTTACCAGAAAACATACACTTTAACTTAGAGTCGCTTACATCCTCTAAAATACAACGAATAGTGGCTTTGGTTTCTTCTTTAATTTTTAATTCTGAGTCATCAGAGCCATCCCAGTATGCTTTAATGAAGCAATTTTCTTTAGATAGTAATTTTTTAAATTCACTATAATCGTTTAATTCGAATGTGTTTTCTTTAAGAAATGAGTTTGCCGAGTTATACATGGCTGTTTGAATATTTTCTAATATAGATGCAAGTGTGTTTAGCTGGTCTAATGGCATTGACTCTTTGTCGCCAGTATCTCTTCTACAAACAGTGACGCTTTCATTCTGAAATTCTTTCAAACCAATTTCAACGCGTATCGGGGCGCCCTTTAATTCCCAATTGTTAAACTTAAATCCTGGACTATTGTTGGAATCATCTATAGTACATCTAAGTCCACTATCTTTTAATTGACCGTGGATCATACCAACAAAATTATCAAATTTTTCTTTTGATTCATTTTTAGGATTAATTGGTATGATGACTACTTGATGTGGAGCAATCCTGGGTGGAATCTTGAGCCCTTTATCGTCTCCATGAACCATAATCAATGCTCCAATCATACGCGTACTAACACCCCAGCTGGTTGCAAACACTGGTTGTTTTTTATTTTCTTTGCTCTGAAATTTTACATCAAATGCAGTACCAAAATTTGTACCTAAATAATGGGACGTACCCGCTTGTAGCGCTTTTTTATCTCTCATCATTGTTTCGATGGAATAGGTTTCATCTGCGCCTGCGAATCTTTCCATTTTAGATTTTCTTCCAATCATGGTTGGAATAGCAAGATAGTCTTCAAATAAAGATTTATACATTTCAACAATCATTAGTGTTTCTTCTAACGCCTCTTCCTTGGTGGCGTGTGCAGTATGGCCTTCTTGCCATAAAAATTCTGATGTTCTTAAAAATAACCTTGTACGCATTTCCCAACGCACCACATTAGCCCATTGATTAATTTTGACTGGTAAGTCTCTATAGGATGTCACCCATTTTTTAAACATATGCCAAATAATAGTTTCAGAAGTAGGGCGTACAATAATTTCTTCTTCTAGTTTAGAGCTAGGATCCACCGTTAATACACCGTCTTTAGAAATCAGCCTTGAATGGGTTACTACTGCGCATTCTTTTGCAAAGCCTTCAACGTGTTTTGCTTCTTTTTCAAGAAAACTTTTTGGAATAAAAAGTGGAAAGTACGCATTTTCATGTCCACTCTCTTCAATCATATTATTTAAAATATTCTTAATATTTTCCCAAAGAGAATATCCATATGGCTTGATAACCATTGTGCCTTTTACTGGGCCATAATCTGCTAAGTCTGCCTCTAAAATGACGTCAGTATACCATTGGGGAAAATTTTCTGATTGTTTGGTTATTTTAGCCATTTACTTAATCTTTAATTTGTTATAAAGTAGAGTTAATTTATAAAAAATCCAATACAATGAAAAAAGCAATATTTTCCACTGAAATTTCTTTGTTAAGAAGAACAATACAAAGGCTTTTAAGAAGAAAGGCTAGCACAAACTTAACAAAGATTTTACTCAAGACGCATCCCGCCGATGTAGCCCTTCTTATGAGAGGGTTTGGAAGCTCTGAACAAAAAACTATCTTTAATTTATGCCCTACTTTTAATCATAAAGCAAAAGTACTAGAAGAATTGGATGAGGCATTAATTGAAAATATGCTTATTGATGAAAGCTCTACTAATATCTCTAAAATGTTTGTTTACTTGGACACCAATGACCAGGCGGCAATTATTAGTATGTTTCCCGAAGAAAAACAAAAAGAAATTTTAGAAAAAATTGAAGTAGAAGACCTGGGGGACGTAGAAGAAATCATGTCATATCCAGACGATAGTGCTGGTAGTATTATGACTAAAGAAACTTTTACGCTGAATCAAAATACCACTATCAAAGAAGCTATTAAGCAACTGCAAGCCTTCCCGGAAAATGATAAGATTTTTTATGTTTATGTCTTAGATGACAAAGAAAAATTAATGGGTGTTATGTCATTAAGAAATTTAGTGACATCAAAAAATACTAAACAACTAAAAGATATTATGATTAAAGATATTCATGCTGCTACGTCAGAAACAGATCAAGAAGAGGTAGCTAAAACTGTAGCACAATATAATTATCTAGCACTACCCGTTGTAAATAGAGAAAATAAGTTTTTGGGTATGGTTACTATAGATGATGTGGTAGATATTATTCGAGAAGAAGCATCTGAAGATTTCTTACAAATGGCTGGCGTAGGTAAGGATAGGGACATTTTATTAAAATCTCCTATCGAGAACGCACAATCAAGAGCTCCGTGGATTTTTGCAAGTTTAATTGGAGGAATTTGTGCAGCAGCTATTATTGGCTATTTTGATCATCTTCTCAAAGAAATGATTGTGCTGGCATCGTTTATCCCCGTCATTATTGGTATTGGAGGCAATATTGGTACACAATCTTCGACTATTATAGTACGTGGGCTAGCAACAGGAAGAGTTGATATTACGAATACGCTTCCACTTATAACAAAAGAAATTATTGTGGGGGGAATTTTAGGACTGATTTATGGAATATTGGTTGGGGTTGCTTCTAAATTTATTACAGGAACTGAATTAGAAAATCTTGGGGTAGTTATAGGATTAAGTATAGCCTGCTCTATGATTATTGCAACTGCAGTAGGGGCTAGTGTTCCGTTAATATTAAAAAAATTAAATTTTGATCCCGCAATTTCAACTGGACCGTTCGTAACAACAGCAATTGATATATTGGGTGTTGCGCTTTATTTTATAATCGCCTCTTTAATTCTGCGCTAAAATTGAATTATCAACATATAACAACCATTCTTTCTTTATGCCTGTTGTTGCATTCCACAATCCTTGGAAAGAATAAACAGTATAACATTTCTATCTATGATACCTTTAAAGCTTTCACAATCACGCTAGAAGACAGCAAGATATCAATTCAACCTGTTAGGGTTGGGTCTTTTTTATTAAAAGAAGATATAGAATATAAAAATCAGAGTTTCGGTAGTGACAACCTTGTTGTACAGCTATTGTCTGATAAAAAAATAAATATCTTAGATACCGGTTGGGTAGAAGACATACCAGTCCTAGACAATGTTACTGTTAATGTGCGTTTTTTATTTGCAGAAGAGGAAGAGATCTTATTAAACAATGAAAAAACAATGGCTCTCTTATATAGAATGGATATTAAAAAAACAAATCTTAATCCTGATGACAAAAATCTTATTAATACCGCCTTAATAGATAGCTCGTTGCGAAAGGTGTGGATTGATAAAAATACTGGTTCTATTATTAAACTAAGTTTTATGTATAACGGAATATCTTATATTATTACTAAGAATGAAAATTAACTATTACATAGGATTGACCTTATTGCTAGGTGCTTGTGCGGCGCCTACCGCATCTATTGAATTAGAATCAGAGCTGTTGTCACCAAAAGAGAGTTTTTTATTCTATGTTGATGAAAACACTAGCCTGCACCGCTCCGAACTGTTAACTACAATTCAACTGCCATCAAAAGATTATCTTGTACCCTCTATACTTAATTTACTTCCAAACGCTAACAGAGAATACCGATCAGGTATTCATGAGGGTATTGATTTCTCTACACCGTTAAATACGCCCATTACCGCTGTTTCTGATGGTATTGTGGTAAGAAGTAACCCGCAACACAACGATGTTGATATTGATACATATAATGCCCTTCTAGCCATAACTGCGAAGCTTAGTAAGACTCCTGATGACATTTATCACTATATATTACTTGGGAAGGCTGTCGTAATTGATCATGGCTATACTATCACTCAAAAATTTAGAACTATTAGCGTATATGCACACTTGTCTAGCATCCCAGAAGGCATTGTGCCGGGCGCGAGGGTAGAGCAAGGAACAATTATTGGATTTTCTGGGAATACAGGCACGTCCGATGGGGCTTTAAGAAATAATAAAGGGGCTCATTTGCATTGGGAAATGCATTTTGATGACAAAGCTGGTAGGTATTTTTTAGGTCAAAATATTCCATCTAATTATTTACAGAGTAATATTGAATTATTATTTAATAAATAAAGTACCGCGCTAACATATCTTATAAATAAAAAGGGGCTCTAAAAAGAGCCCCTTTCAATTTGAATCCTTAACTCAACAGTTTAGAAATCAAAGGTAACTTGCATAGTGCTATGATCATCAAAGTATTCGTTTGCTGTTCTCATAGCGTATGAAACATGCATTGTGTAGTCGCCTATCGGCACTGTTACACCCGCACCCATTGAAGCTCCCCAATTGGTTCCGCTCCACTCTTCCCAGTCTGCGTCAGTAACGCCAGACGGTTGTGAGTCATCTCCTACAGTCATTGTAGTAGCTGCGCCCACCCAAGCACTACCTAACACATACTTAGCACCAAATGCTAAAGTATTTGATTGGTATGAGTGATTAGTGAAAGTTGTGCTCAAATCTAAACTACTAAGCAGTTGGTAGGTTACAGAAAGATCTAGGCTTGTTGGCAGAGCAAAGTTGTCTGCAACAATTCTAAAAGTTTCAGATGATGAACCTGATTCAGATCCCTCTGGTGTGAGGTTTTGATCAAGATTAATACCATCGTAATGCATTCTACTACCAACATTTTTCATAGCAACGCCTATTGTTAATGGTTGGTCTGGGAATTTGTATTGGACGCCTACGTCAAATGCAAATCCTGTTGCAGATGTTTCTTCGATTGTCTCAGAAATCAACTTTGCTGCAACGCCTACATTAACACGATCAGAGAATGCTCTCGCAAATCCTGCTGTCGCTGTGAAAAAGCTAGGGGAGAATGTTTGACCATCTCCCTCTGGAGCAAATGCAGTAGTTTTTGGGATATCGCCAAAGTCTAATGCCTTTAGTGTCATTCCAAATGTTCCTGTTTCGCCCATGCTCATAACCATACCTGCATATGTGACATCAATGTCAGCAATGTAAGATGTGGTTGAAACTGTTCCTTGTAAACCAGAGTTGTGTCTTGCTAGACCAGCTACATTAGTAAATAATGCATCTACTCCAGATACAGTACTAACGTTCGTTCCGCTAAGAGCTACTGTCTCAGTCCCTACTGGAATAAGAAGTTGCGAGGCACCAGCGGTACCTTGCGATCTTACTGTACCAGCAGTTAGTGCTGAAACCAACACTGCGCATCCAAGGAAGATTTTAAATGTATTTTTCATTTTCATATTCTCCTTTTCCTTAATAAACGTCTAGACGTTGTTCTGGTTGAATTACAGCTAACTTCAGGATTTTATCTCCGTGGTTAGTCTCTACATGTGCCAAATACATTCCACTAGCAACTGGTAATTCAAAGTTATTCTTCATATCCCATGTTGCGTGCTGTGAAGCTGTATCGTTGTGGTGAATTGTTCTTACTAGTGTACCATCTAGTGCAAAGATACGAATTGTCGCAGGACCTTCTTCAGGTAGGTGACTAAACATCACTCTACGATCTAACGCATCACGTTCTTCTGGATTAAATCCATAATATGGATTTGGCCATACTGAAATACGATCTGGATCGTAAGCATTAGCCGACATACCTAACCCCTCAGTAGAAAACGTAAACATATCTGCTGATGAGTTTGGTTTGCTCATTTGCCATACTACAGAACTAGCAGTTGTGAAACCGCCCCAGTAAGCAAAACCTGCTTCAGTTGGTAATACTCCTGAACCTAGGTAGTCACCAAACAATGTTGCTGTCATGTATGGGTATCCAATTCCTGCGCCACTTGTAGTAACGTTATCGCATGCACCGGCTGATCCCCAACCACAACCACCTGACGTGGTTAGGTCGTCTTCAGCAATATACTGTGACTCCTTAGATGGGTCATATGGAGTTGCAACCATACCTACAAAAGCGTAGATTGGTTCCCAAGAATTAGCACCAAATATTGGGCCTGCCCAATATCCGCCTCCAATTACACCACCGATGTTCTCGAAGTCTAGATTGCCATCATAGTCCCAATATCCAGAAAATATTTGCTCTTTGTTTCCAGTAGCAAAATTATGTCTGTATGTTGAGAATGGTACGTAACTATTAACCCATTCATAAATATAATCATACCCTAATGATGCAGTACTAAAGTCAAGCTCAACATCGTCTGATTCCCAGTAATTAAATCGGTCAAAGTCACGATTGTATGGGGCAGAGTAATGTACACCTGCTCTATTTTCAATAATATATCCTGTACGACCTAAACTAGCCCAAGGGACATAAGAAACCGCTGGGTCTCTTAATACTTGGTTTTCTTTCCAGCCGTGATCCCACTCACTTACTGACAGTAAGTCTTCTTGGGGACCATTTACTAGTAATTGAATACCTTCAACAACCGGAGTTCCGCCTGGACCAACTTCAACGCCTGTCGCAGTATTCACGCCACCCACTACTGGGTTATTTGCGATTAATACTGCACCACTTGCATCGTTTGTTAATGTCCAATTAACGGCTACAGTACCATCTGGCATTGCATCGTCCATTGTTACTGTATAACTATCACCAGTTAAAGCAGAAGCGTCTACTACAACCACATCAACAGAACCTTGAGAAGGTCCAGTGTGTGCAGTTACAATCACATCACCTGCTGATGCTGTATTGTCACCTGCAGAAAATGTATTTGGTACTTCTGGTCTTACAGTTAAATATGTTGGACTACTTTCCAATGTTTTTGGAATACCGTCCGCGTTGTAACCATATGCGGTTACAGAATAATAATAAGAACGATTTGTGATCAGTGTTGCATTACCATTCAATCCATCTCTTGTGATAGATTCAAAGTGTGCTAATCCACTATCTGAACCAAACTGTGTTCTAATGTTAATGTTCTCACCTAGCGAAGCATCAAATACGGTGTCATAAATTTCAGTAATTCCGTTTACAATGTCATAAGTAGCTAGTCGTTTTTTTGCTCCAGCTCCCGATGCGGTTTCATGCTGAAAAACGTTGTATCCTTCGAATACAAAGTTAGTAGGATTACCACTAGCATCTAGATCAACTTCACTAGAAACGTTATAGCTTTCAGGAACATCGTCCCAAACTAATATAATTTGATCTGCTAACGCACTCGCTGTCACATTTGGTGACGGAGGTGAGTCAGGCAAAGCAAAATCAATATTATAAGCTGTTTGTGCTAGGGCATCTACTTCTTTTAGGTAAGCTACAGAAGATAACGCATCACCACCAGCAGCGTGGAAAATACCAAACACTACTTCTTGTGAATCGCCTGCTGCCATAGTAAATGGACCAACACTCATTAGGAAACGTCTATCAGCTGAAGCTGCATAGTTTCCGTCAACGGGGTTAGCAGTACTATGTCCTGCGGCGTCGTTAGGGTCTCCATAGAAACAAAAGCGTTGATCATATAGATCTCCCGCGATTGCAGTTGGAAACGCACTTCCGTCTTTTCTCAAACCTTGTAAGTAATAATAACCTTCTGTTTCATCAGAAGGGTCAGTGTATGTCGCATCTCCATTAATATAGAATGCAAATGATGACATCTGAAGGTTCTTTTTACCTGGGTGATTCGTGCCAAACATTTTAGCACCTACTGAACAATCTTCACCGGCGTCACAATCTACCATTGGACCTTGGAAGAAGTCATACCCAGCTGCTGGAGTACCAATGCTTAAGTTGTCATAGACACTGTCCACACCGTCATTCCAAACATAACCCATACCTAATGCTACGTCACAACCAACAAAGTCGTCACCAGCATATCCTAAGTCAGGGTCTGACCATAGTCCCATATAAGTATCGACTAAGTCATCTGAACCTTTATTAATTACTAATTGTTTTAAGAACACCATGTCACCAAATACGTCAGGTCTATCAAAACCAAACATAGTTGTTTGAATCTCCACGTTTAGTGGTGATGTTCCAAAATTCAATTTATAAGCTGGGTCACCATCATTACTAACAAACCAAAGTACTTGGTCTCCTAGGAATTCTGGATGATCAGTTCCGCCTGGAAGTGGAGAATAAACTCCATCACCATCTACGTCAACCCAAGGTGCACCAAAATCAACTGGCCAG
>Ga0310124_10000321_pt1 | contig 32753 bp, 29 predicted proteins | sample CB11b_AW_Bot5_MG_FD_203507 | JGI IMG/M metagenome (GOLD analysis project Ga0310124, IMG submission 203507) | Marine microbial communities from Western Arctic Ocean, Canada - CB11b_AW_Bot5 | ecosystem: Environmental > Aquatic > Marine > Oceanic | place: Canada: Western Arctic Ocean | collected...
GTAATCCGATCAAGCAGATCCTCAAGATGCCGATATTCTTAGCCGCAGCATTAGCGATGACGCTCAACCTATCTGGCATTGCAGTATGGAATCCAATCTACGAAGCAACATCGCTACTCGGCCAAGCAGCCGTGCCCATCATGCTGTTGTCGTTGGGTTCGCAAATGGTCAACTTGAAGCTAAGCGGACTCAAAGTTGGCTTGCTGTGTACGGCTCAATCGCTGTTTACTGGTGCCATCGCCTTCGCCATCATCTACTTCTTTATCCCGCTGCCTACGCTGCATCTTCAGATGATGGTGCTGTTCACCATGCTGCCACCTGCCGTGATGAACTACCTGTTTGCAGAACGCTTCAATGTCGAGCCTCCCAAGGTCGCATCTATGGTGTTGTTCGGCAACTTCCTGAGTGTGGTGACTTTACCTATCTTGCTGTCATTCGCGCTGTCTATGTCGTCTTAAAGAACCACTAACCTTCAGGTTTACGACCTTTAAAATTAAGCCAATCAATAAAAAGGGAGCGCAACTTAGCAAAGTTGACGCTCCCTTTTCAGACTATATTTTCTATTTATCTCAAGCTGTGCCTCTCTCCGAAAGCACCTCTTTAAATGCGAACATGCCATTTAACGCAGCTGGGAATCCCGCATACACCGACATCTGCAATATCACTTCTTTGATCTCTTCCTCGCTACATCCAACATTGAGTGCCGCATTCAAATGCACCTTAAGCTGAGGGGCACAATTACCGAGTGCGGTAAGGGCAGCGACGGTCGCGATCTCTCGTGATTTCAAATCCAAACCGGGGCGTGAATAGATATCACCAAAGGGATACTCGATAGTATATTTGGCAAGATCAGGGCAGATGTCTTGCAGGCTTTCAATAACCTGTTGCCCTGCTTCTCCGTCGATATGATTAAGTCTTTCTAAGCCGATGTCGAAACGTGATTGATTCATAGGTTTGTTCCTTTTTATGATTTACAGGAACACCTTACAAGTTAGAGTCGACTCTAAGTCAACGGACTTTTCCATCTCGATACAAACTAATTTTTTCTTCCAATGCTACCATGTGCTTTTGTTGTTCTTCGATATGGGAACGCAAATTCTGTTGATGTTGTTCGAGCAACACTTGGCGCTGCGAAGTCGATTCTGGCCCTAACTCCCTTAGCTTTGCGTATTCTAGAATCTCATCCAGTGGCATTGCGGTGTCTTTTAAGCGCTTCACGAACTCAATCCAGGTAACGTCCTTCGATGTATAGACTCGATGACCGCTACTGTTCCGCTGAACATTTTTCAACAAGCCGATTTTTTCATAGTAGCGAAGCGTGTGAGCCGACAAACCCACCAACTGAGAAAACTCACTCACATTCATTACTTCACCTTTTCTATCTGGGTATAGGAACTCAAACTATGCGCACCTATCTAATTTGAGCTCTGCGGTGACTTTCGTCAAACGTAACGCAATCGCAAAACACACTAAGTAAGGACTCACATACCAAAAGATACTTTCTAGTGGCTGCTTCACCTGCGCTTCTCTGGTTTTTATGTATTGGTTTTTCTGCATCTCATACTGACTCAGCATACCATCCACCCACACGGCATCACTTTCCACCAGCGATACGCTAGGCGCAGGAACCGTAAAATCCGATGCGTTGGGTAACAAGGTGAAATCGACATCTTTGAACGTGATCGCCGTATTCAAATACCACAAACACGCTTCATGGTGCTGAGCGTGATTATCTAAAGATGGTTGACCGGTGCAGGTATCACTTCTTAATTTATCCAAAGAAAACTGCTGAACCGATTCTAAAATCGCCACCGCTCTGGTTTGTTCTGTTTCAACCCAATCACCCGCTACTTTCGCACGAATCTCAGATACTGCACCCAGCATCCCGATACCCGCCAAGAACGGCCATAAATAATCCATAAGCTTCCACTTTCGTCGGCTCAAGTTGAACCCACACCAAATCGGAAGATGAAAAAGGAGCGTTAGCCCAAGCGATAGCAAAACGAAATTCAAGGAGCTAGAGAGCATGAGTTCGCTATCAAAGAAGTTCTTCATAATGAGAGGCTTGCCTGTATAACAAAGAGAAATTTGATACTAGATTCGATATTAGAAAAGAGTGTAAGAGGAAAGTAAAAACAGCACCAACCATTGGAGTTAGCGCTGTTTATTTAAGCAAGTAGCGGCTTTTCCATCGGGATGCAATCGAGGCTAATACCTCTAGGAGAGTGATAAGTGGAAAGTTCATCACCGATAAAACCACACGAACGATAAAATTCCGCAGCATTCAGGGTCGATTCTAGCTTCATTAACGGCAAGTTGTGTTGAATCGCTAGTTCCTCTAAGAACTGCAACATCTGCTTCGCTGCGCCTTTTCCGGAAAAATCTGGGTCCACAAAAATAGCATCAATCATACCGGTTTCGATGTTGATTTTACCGCTGCCAATTACTCGGTCATCGACTTCTGAAACGTAAAAAGTTTGGACTACATCGCTTATGAATCCATCAGACATTCCACCCTGCGTCCATATTGACAGCTGTTCTTCTGAGTAATAAGCCGAGCACTTCTCGACAATGGCACGGCTTCGAATATCGAAAATATCCTGAGCATCAAACTCAGCCGCTTTTCTAATTGTAATCATAAGCCTACCTCTGGTGACTAAAAGATACTACTGCTAGTAAATCGAATAACTACTCGGTGACTAACGCTGGAGATTGCTTCCCCTTAGCTGACATAAGATAAAAACCAACAGCACCAACAACTGAAATTAATATCACACTAAACCAAGTGAAAGTGTACCCATAATCATCGATAAAGTAGCCAATCACGATAAAACTAGGCATAACGAAAACCGTTCGCAAGGTAATGAGCACGCCTTGAATGCGTCCACGATGACTCGAAGGGGAGTTGTTTGCTAAATATATGCCCTCTTTTGTCAAAAGAAGAACCTCGCCCGCAGATAGAAATAGCCAAGCAAAAAAATGAACAGGAATGTTGGGAAACAACATGACGAGCATATAACCAAAGGCAAACATAAAGCCTGCATAAGCAAGGCTTACGGTTTCAGCCTTACCTGACGTGAACTTCATTAAGATTGGCGTAATCAGCACCACTACAACACAAGCGTAAGTCATGAGTTGCCCGAAAATAATTGGGCCTTGCTCTCCAAACACATGGCTCAAATACAATGGACTCGCCATAGTCATTTGATTTAGCGAATACCACAGCAATCCACATAGAAAAGTGAACAACAAAAGCCGTGGCCTTGATTTTAAAACTGACCAAACCGAACCAGAAACGGGCTGTTCCAGTTCACTCTCGCTGGTCGATTCCTTTCCAGGTTGCAACTTCACAAATGCAGCCACAATAAAAACACAAAAAAGAGCCGCAAAACCGTTGCCGAAAAATATCCAGTCAGTGTGATTCCAGAACAAGTACCCAGCCATAACAGGACCAAGAGCTGAACCAAAGTTATAGGCTAGATAACTCAGTGACATGACTGCATCACGATTCTGAGGGGTAGAAAGGTCCGCAACTAAAGCATTACTCGCGGGCAACGCTAAACCGCCAAAGAAATAGGCACAAAACAAAAACACAGGTACGACTACCGGAGCATCGGCAAAGAAACCACAAATAATCAATAATACAGCACACATAAACTCGCCAAACACCATGACCCGTTTATGTCCCAACCTATCCGCTAATCTCCCACCTAAAAAGCTCCCTAAAAGGTAAGAGCCCGTCACACCCATGGCAAGGGAACCTGCGACTGTTGCGGAATAACCCAACTTATCGGTTAACAGTAAGACTAAAAATGGAACGATAAAGTTACCCATTCCCAGAATCATTCTAGCCAGTGCTAAATAATAGATATTATTCGGTAAATACCTATAAATAGAAATGGCTGAGAAAAGCTTATGAATCATGAAGTTCCTAAAGTATGTAAGTGCTTGATTACGAATTTCTATTCGATAGTACTGAAATCTAAGTTTCTCGGCACTGAAACATTAATAACCTGAGTTCCTGCAATTAAGTCATGCAAACAGCGTCTGTTTTTACGGAAAACAAACAGGTAATTAAGAATCGATATATATTGACCAATAACAGGAATATAAACAAAGATGTTCATAGGTAAAATTCGTTTGATCATTATGTTGAATAGCCCTAGTTGCTTGCCATCCATATCAACAATCGCAATTTCCATTACATTTTTACCGATCGTTTGTCCCTTCTTTTGCAGTAAGTAGCCATTACACAAGAGGAATATCACCCAGCCATAAACAAACATCATGATTTGTTCATGTAACTCTATGACTCCATTAGAAACGGCTCGATCGAACAAATCGGTATATAGGACCACTGGAATCATAGCAGCTGCATAAATGAGGCCGTCGATAACAAACGCCCAAAACCGAGACCATCGAGACGCGAGTACAATTGCAGGGGTGTTTTCTATTACTTCAGACATGTCCTTTCCTAAGGTGGTATTGATTATTGGTGTAGAGCAATCGATTTTTGATAGCGCCAAGTTGATGTACTGATAGACAAATCTTGAAATTAATCCGAAAGAAAACACTTTGCTTTCAATGGATAAGTCACGCTTTATAAAATCATGCGAAACATAACACAAACCAATACCTCCACTAATACCCTATGCAATATGTGTGAGCTTAGTTGCGTAAATTTAAGCTATTAAACCGTGGTAAGATAGTTTGAAGGAAATTTAAGAGGGTCAATCTTCAGAGGTAATGTTTTTTGACTTAACACACTGTATTAATAAAACTTTTGTTAATTGGACAATTAGAGGTGAGGGGCACTGTTGCTATTTCAGATCCAGCACATGCTCGATAAAGTCAGACTTCTTTTCACGGTACTCTTCTTGCGGCCAACCTTCGCAAGACATTTTGAGGGTGTTGTATTGCTGAACTAATTCCGGATTCGCACGTAGCTTGTCACGAAACCTTAGAAAGCATTCGAACTCAGAACCATTGGCGACCACTTGCAAGGCCACATCATCAGAAGATGTAGATTCCAACATACACAGTTCCGGCGTTCTTAAGGTATCGAGTTTCTCATTGAAGCCGAGTATTGTGAGTCTCTCTATAACATCCTCAAGTTCACCAAGTTCAACACCTACGAAAATATCTAGATCGCCCTTAGACACGGCAAAAGGAATAGAAGATGCGCCTACGTGCTCAACTCTCGCGTTAGGGATTAGCTTTTTGATGTCACGTTCGTATCGGATAAACAGCTCGTTGCAAGCCGCTTGGTATTGTTCCGCGGGGTAAAATTTCATATATCCTCACTCCGAATCACAAACTATTGAAGACACCAATTGCTAACAGAAATAACACGATGCTAATAGCTCCGATATAAGAGATTCTGGTTCGCTCTTTTTCAGTTGGAATCAATGGGGGGAAGCGCCCTAATGTGAATACTTTACAAACTATCCAGCCAGCTCCGTAACCAATGAACTCAATCAATATCGACTGAAACAGATACCTAAAGAATGAGCTCAATGCCCTAAAATACGCGACTATCAAGTCTTCCATTTTTTGTCCTAACTAAAGTCAATTTGGACTAAAAATGCCATGGGTAGATATTCATATCAAGAACCTTATACAGGACTGCGCACGCAATGAATCATTTTAAACGTAAGTACTTACTATCGACATGCAATGATTCACAGAGTCTTCTTTCTCACCAACAGGCGCAACATAGTGAATTGCAGCTTCGGCATGTTCTTGGTCTGCGAGCTTACAGATAACCCATGCAGCTAAGTATTTGGACGACAAGCAGCCACCCGCTGTAGCAATGTTACCTTCCGCATAAAACGGCTGGTCCAATATGGTCACACCGGATTCAATTACCCATGGCTTCGTTGTTAAATCAGTACAGGCTGGAACTTGATTCAGTAACCCCAATACCGACATCAATAAAGTCCCTGAGCATTGACCACCAATCAATTGTGTTTGTGGATTAAGGTTTAACCTTGAGAGTAATTTATCATCTTGGGCGACATCGCGGGTCAACATGCCACTACCAAACAACACCGCATCAGCTGTATTTGCGAACTCTAAAGGCTGTTGAGATTTAATTGTGACTCCATTCATTGAAGTCACTGATTCTGTAGGGCTAGTAATCTGCACATTCCAACCAAACTCTTTCATTCGATTCAAAATACCCGCTGCGATGAAAGAATCCAGCTCGTTGAATCCATCAAATGTTAGTACGGCAATATCCATATTTGCTCCACCCTTAATTATATTAAGTAACAAGTACCATGGCTTAGTTTTTGTGCATTCTCCAAGTTCTTGGCGTTAACTTTGACGATGTGCTTTAGATTTCAGATTGGGTCAAAGACATAGCTAGAAAACTTACCAGAGAACTCTTGGTATACTCTTAGCACAAACGGCTGACCACTTAAGTCTGGGCTTTTGACAACGGTTAAGTTCCACCATAACCCAGTTATACTCGGTACATTTGCGACACCTTCTATATTCTGACTTAATACTTTATTACCAGATTGAGCTATAAGGACTTCTACAGAACCATTTGAAATTGATTCAAGAGTGGAGCCATAAACTATTACTACAAATCGACCATACGGATATAGCAACTTTGTTTCTGTTATTCTTTCTTCAAGTTCGACTTCATTTTCAAAACTATCTTTAGATTTCTTCCTTTCAAGATCTAACAGACTCTTTAATGACTCAAACTTAACTTCACTGTCTATACCGTTAAAGGGCTTACCAGCAGTATTTAGCTCATCAACGCGATATGTGTAATCAATATTCTGAATCAAAAAGTGGTTATGGGATAGGCTCCCTGCTATATAGCCTGCCCTCCAATTCCAATATTTCCCTAAAGTTCCAGCCTGATTAGTTGGTACTCCAACGTAAGCCTGCCTTCCATTGTCATATTGTTGCTGCAAAATATTATCGGTTTTTTCCTTATAAGAAGGTGTTGTTTGACACCCTCCAAGCAGCAAGGCCATCAGTAACCAATGCTTTTTCATGTATCTTTCCCAAGCAACATAATAGTTGTCTGTTAGCAACGCTCACCTGCAGTTCAGCCGAGCTTGATTAGCAAATTTAAACCTAACAACATTAAACTAGACATACACATTCAACTAGTAAATAAATAATATTTATGAATTTATATTGTCCAAAAACAAAAAGCCCCGGTTATAGGAACCGGGGAAACAGGGTGGGATGAGTTTGGCGCGTGCCCGAAACCAAACTCTCCCCAAGCCTCACCTAAGACTCATGCTCTTAGGTAAAGGATTCACATCATTATTGAAGCGTCGCGCCTTGCTCTACCCAAGTTCCGATGAGTGCGCGTTCTTCGTCGGTCATTTGAGTCATGTTGCCGAGCGGCATCACCTTGGTTGTTACGGTTTGAGCAACAATCCTTGGGACGTTGGCTTTAATCTCTTCTGGAGTATCAAACATCACACCGGCTGGCGCAGCAGCAAAAGCAGCGTGGCTCGGGGTTGAAGAGTGACACACAGAACAGCGCTCTTGAATGACCTTGTTGATGGTTTCAAAGCTGACTCCTGCGCTAGCGGTTTGAGCTGCGTGGTCTGCTGGTAAAGCTAGAGCATCAGTTGTAGTTGAAGCAGTATCGATTGAAGCAGCCTCTTCTACCGTCGATTCAGTCGCGCTGACTTGCACTTCTTGAACGACTGGTGCTTGCACAACCGGAGTCATCTGCTTTTTCGCGTAAGGCGAGGTAACAAACGCAAGCGTGATCATACCCAATGCAGCTACTGGCACTGTCCATGCAAACTTCTGACTACCATGACGGGTGTTGAAATAGTGACGCACCAAGATACTGAAGATCGCTAGCCCAGCAAGAATCAGCCAGTTGTATTCAGAGCCATAAGTACTTGGGAAGTGGTTACTGATCATGATGAACAGCACTGGTAGTGTCATGTAGTTATTGTGACGAGAACGCAGTAAGCCCTTCGCTGGCAATGCCGGATCCGGTTCGCGCTTCTCTTCAATCGCTTTCACCAAGTTACGCTGCGCCGGCATGATAACGCGGAATACGTTACCCACCATGATGGTACCAATGATGGCACCCACGTGGATGTAAGCACCACGGCCACTGAACACTTGAGTTAGGCCGTAGGTCGCAGCGACGAGCAGCACAAACAGCACAACACCAAGCAACACGGGGGTTTTACCTAATGGTGAATCACACAGTAAGTCGTAGATAAACCAACCAGCAACGAATGAACCAATACCAATCGCGATTGCCGTTGTTGAATCAAGGCCAGAGCCCGGTGCAATCAGGTAAATTTCAGCGTTAAGGTAGTAAACCACACCCAGTAGACACACACCTGTGATCCACGTGAAGTAGGCTTCCCATTTGAACCAGTGCAGGTGCTCTGGCATCTCGGGTGGCGCAAGTTTGTACTTCTCTAGGTGATAAATACCACCGCCGTGAATTGCCCATAAGTCGCCTGAAAGGCCCGTTTTTGGATTTACTCGGTTAAGGTTGTTCTCTAACCAAACAAAGTAAAATGATGCGCCTATCCACGCAACACCAACAATCATGTGAGCCCAGCGTATTGCTAAATTCAACCATTCTGTAATATGCGGATCCATAATAAACTCCTGTATCACAACGCTTTAGCTAAGCGTTGCTCTTCCTTATTGTCGTCCGTTGGCAGATCGTCCAAATGCAATGCCACTCGGTCACTGTCGAAATAAACTTCGTCACAGTTGTGCCCTTCGCCGCCTCTATCGACGATCAAGAACTGGTCTTGATCGGTGAGGGCGAGAACTGGGTGATGCCACACCCCTTTGTGATAGTTCACTCCTTGACGGCCGTTGCTCAAGAAAGCTCGGCTATTGGCTAATGTTGGATCGTCGCCTTTTGGCGCAACAACAATTAAATAGGGTTGACCAAGTAATGGAATGAATGCCTGAGAGCCAAGTGGATGACGCTCTAACATTTTGATGGTCAGTGGGTAACTCAACGGTGTGGCTTGGAAGATGCTGATGATGGCTTCTCCGTCTTGGTCTTGCACATCCGTTGTCGCTAGCTTGTGGTAGCGACGTGTTGATCCACTGTTGATCATGAAGAAATCACTATTATCGGACTCGATAACATCGCCAAACTCTGCAAAAGCCTGCTTGGTTAACGGTTCGATGGATAAACGACGTATTCCATTACTCATACTCATTTCCTTACCTATTTCGCTTTCGTACCAAACAGACGCAAACGGCTGATACCACCATCTGGGAATATGTTTGCACGTACGTGGGTAATCGCACCAAGGTCGTTTACCTCAGAAATGAATTCGTGAATCTCGTGCGCTTGCAGCTTTTGTGCAGGCAACAGTTCACGCCAGAATAGGCTTTGTGTTTCGACTTGGTCGTCGGTACCACCTTTCACGTAAGCGGCTTGAATCGAGCAGCTATCAGGATAGTTACCTTTGAAGTGGGCCGTATCAACGACGATGCGTTCGATGTTGCCTGGGTGGCCTAGTGCCACGATAACCCAGTCGTTACCTGGTGTACGACGACGCGCTGTTTCCCAACCATCACCCATGTTTTCACCGCGGCCAGGGCCTAAGATGTTGGCTTTGTTGCCGTAGTGTTCGTCACTACATGCGAGTGCTCGGCCACCGTGTTCAACCGATGCTAGGTCGACTTGTTGCTGAGAATCAATTGCGTCCCAATCTACACTTGGTCGGCCATAAACACGTAAACGTGCAACACCGCCATCTGGATAGATGTTCAAACGTAGGTGCGTAAATACTTGGTCACTTTCAATCGCTTCAAGATGATGATGATCACCTTGTAGTGCCATTGAAGGCAGAATTTCTTGCCACTCTGTTGCGTCTGTTGGCTCACCTTGTGGTGAATAACACGCGTCAATTGATGCCGAAGGTGGGAAGTTACCTGTGAAGAATGAGGTATCAATATCAACGCCAGCAATAGTGCCAGCTAGGCCAAGGCGAACGACACAGTAGTCGTAACCTTCACCGCGTTTGCGTCTGCTTTCCCAACCGTCCATCCACTTGCCGTTATCGTCGTATAAGTCGTCTTTCCACTCTGGCGCCGCGTGGCTGAGTAGACGACTTTTATCCGCGAAAAAATCGTCTGTTGCGAAGATAGCTTCTGCGCCGAGTTTTTCGTCTGCAAGGTTTATGTATTGTTCAAATGTTTGGGTCATGTCCGTGTAATCCTATCCAATTAATCAAGTAATAATAAAATGAGAACTTAGTGGCTTATTCGCTTATAAAGCGTGCTCTTAGCGCACTAAGACTGGGCTGAGATAGCTGTTAACTCCGTTAACTTACATATCCCAGAGACGAAACATCGCGATCTTGTTGATCTCTTGAATCGCCGTAGCAAACTCAGTTTCACTATCATTTCCTAATCGCATCTCGAACGACTCAAGAATTTGGTAACGATTGGCTCCCTTCACCGCCATGATAAAAGGGAAATTGAAGCGACTTTTGTAGCTGTTGTTGTAAGAAGTGAATTTTTCAAATTCTTCGGCGTTGCACTGGTCGATGCCCGCCCCCGCTTGTTCTTTGGTCGACGACTCGGTGAGTTCGCCGTTTACTGCTGCTCGACCGGCTAAATCTGGGTGAGCGTTGATCAAAGCCAACTGTTTGCCTTGGTCTGCACTTAACAAGGTCGATGCCATTTTCAGATGAAGATTCTCGATATGGTCATCTTCGGCATTCAAACCTTGGTCATACACCACTTCTGCGACCCATGGGCTGTGCTCGTAAACATCAGCGAAGTGAGCGACAAAGGTATCGCGGTCCATGGTTGTTGGTTGGCATGATCGAAATTCAGTCACGTTAAGCCTCCTTGCTTCACTGCTACTTTTGCTGTTGATGATTAGCGTTATTTGGTTGATATGGATGATGTTGGTGCCAGTGGTTGGCGATATCGATTCGACGACACAACCACACGCTGTCGTGCTGTTTTACGTAATCTAAGAAACGTCTTAATGCAGCAATACGACCGGGGCGACCAATCAGACGACAATGCAACCCAACCGACATCATTTTCGGTGCGGTTTCGCCTTCAATATAGAGGGTGTCAAACGTGTCTTTTAGGTATTGGAAGAACTGCTCACCCGAGTTGAAACCTTGCGCGGTTGAAAAACGCATGTCGTTCACATCGAGTGTGTATGGGATCACCAATTGCGGATGACCAGTCTCGGTGTGCCAATAAGGCAGGTCATCGTCATAAGCATCAGAGTCGTAAAGAAAACCGCCCTCTTCTGCAACCAAGCGACGCGTATTTGGACCCGTTCGACCTGTGTACCAACCTTGTGGACGTTGACCCGTCACTTGTTGGATGATCTCAATCGCTTTGGTCATGTGGTCGCGCTCTTCAGACTCATCAATGTATTGATAGTCGATCCAACGATAACCGTGGCTACAGATTTCGTGGCCCGCTTCGACCATGGCTTTAGCAACGTCTGGGTGACGCTCAATCGCCATTGCAACCGCAAAGACGGTCAGTGGGATTTCATATTCATCGAACAAGCGAAGAACACGCCATACACCCGCACGGCTACCATATTCATAGATGGATTCCATGCTCATGTGACGTTCGCCTTTGATCGGCTGTGCTGACGGGATCTCTGAAAGAAAAGCTTCAGACTCGTCGTCTCCATGTAACAAACAACGCTCACCGCCCTCTTCATAGTTCAATACAAAAGAAACCGCGACGCGCGCATTACCTGGCCATTGAGGGTTTGGAGGGTTAGCTCCGTAACCGATCAAATTTCTTGAATAATCCTTATTCATCCAAGTACTCCTAACATAAGTGGTTGGCTTAGCCGCTCTTTAAGTAAGTCACCAAATGATTCAACCAAATGGATTCTCGATAAACAGAGCAACCTTACCCCTGTACATTTATTGTATACAATTATTTATCTCAATGTAAAGATTTTGTTATTCAAGTTAAATTTACGCACTATTACCAACTAAAAACAACAACTTAACAAAACCAAAACTCTCCAAAAAACGATAGTCAAGATCTATAAAGTCAGAAAAAACGACACAATGGTTAACATTTTTCCAACAATTTGCTTTACTAATTGTGTACAGTTCGTACATAGTTAGTGATAACAAAGTGACCAGTTGCATTCTTTGCAAGGTCGAAACAGACAGATAAACCACGGAACAGAGGAGCGCCAAAAGCGCTATTAAAGGACTATGGGAAGATTAACAACACACGTATTAGACACAACTCACGGCTTACCGGGTACAGAGATCAAGGTAGAGCTTTATAAGGTCAATGAAGACTCAACAGAAAAGCTGGCGACGGTAATCACTAACTCCGATGGCCGAACCGATGCGCCGATTCTGGCAGGGAATGATTTCCGACCGGGGAAATATCAATTGGTGTTTTACGTAGCCGATTACTACAGAAGTAAAGGCGTGGAATTGGATGGCGTGCCTTTCCTAGACGATGTTGTTATTCGCTTTGGTCTAGATGATCCAGACGCGCATTATCACGTTCCTCTTCTCGTCTCGCCTTACAGTTTCTCAACCTATCGGGGCAGTTAGTCTCGTGACCTAGCACTTCGAACTAGGCTCAACCATCGAATAATAAACAGATTCGTGCGTGCATCTAAAACGATGCGCGCTCATTAAGCACGCTCATATAAAAATACTAACAACGTTAATAGTTAGAATAAATAATTATAAAACAGATGGTTAGAACCAATGGCTAGAAAATGAATAGCTAGGGAGTTAACCGTTAGGAAACTAATAAATAGAGAGCTAGTGGCTAGGAAAAAACCTTAAAACTTAATATTGAAATCTCGCTGTATTCAATAAATGGATCACAACATAAAAGGACTTGCTGACATGAGTGAGAGTAAAACAGAAATACTCAACCAAGATGCGAATAACGGAATTTTAGAGAAACTCTTTAAAATTAAGGCCCACGGAAGCAGTGTGAAAAATGAGTTGGTCGGCGGTGTCACCACCTTCGCAACCATGGCTTACATCATCTTCGTTAACCCACAAATTATGGCCGCATCGGGTATGGATGCAGGAGCGGTATTCGTCGCAACCTGTATTGGTGCAGCTATCGGTTGTTTGTTAATGGGGTTATTTGCGAACTGGCCTGTCGGCCTTGCGCCGGGCATGGGCTTGAATGCCTTCTTCTCGTTCACGGTAGTAAGCGAAATGGGCTACAGCTGGGAAGTGGCACTGGGTGCGGTGTTTATCTCCGGCATCTTGTTTGTCGGGATGAGTTTCTACAAAGTCCGCCAATGGATCATTGAAAGTATCCCTGTGAGTTTACGTTACTCCATGACAGCGGGCGTTGGTTTGTTCTTAGGTCTAATTGGCCTTAAAACAGCAGGTATCGTCGTCGAAAACCCAGCAACACTGGTATCACTAGGTGACTTCACTAAACCTGAAGCGCTACTGGCCGCTATCGCTTTCCTTATCATCGCTGTTCTTAGTGAGCGTAAAGTATTTGGTGCGGTGTTAATCGGTATTTTGAGTGTAACGCTCGTCGGCATGATGCTTGGCTTAGTGCATTACAACGGCTTCTTCGCGGCTCCACCAAGCTTAGCGCCTACGTTCCTAAAAATGGACATTATGGGCGCTCTCGATGTTTCAATGATCAGCGTTATCTTGGCTTTCCTTTTTGTAAACATGTTCGATACCGCGGGTACTTTGATGGGCGTGGCCGAGCGTGCAAACCTAACTAACCCTGAAACAGGAAAAATTGAAGGCCTAAGCAAAGCGCTTAAAGCCGACAGTATCTCAAGTGTGGCCGGTGCGTGTGTGGGTTGTCCGCCAGTAACCAGTTACGTAGAAAGTGCAGCGGGCGTTGCAGCAGGCGCACGAACAGGCCTATCTGCGATTGTGGTTGGTGTGTTGTTCTTAGCGGCAATTTTCCTATCTCCACTTGCTGGCATGATCCCCGCTTACGCAACCTCTGGCGCGTTAATTTACGTAGCGTTCGTGATGATGAGCAGCATGCAGCACGTTGATTGGAAAGACTTCACCAACGGTGCTCCCGCAGCCATTACAGCGTTAATGATGCCTCTGACCTTCTCTATCGCGAATGGTATCGCACTGGGTTTCATTACCTACACAGTGCTGAAATTGGCGACAGGTAAAACAAAAGACGTCTCAATTTCGATGTACTTCTTAGCCGCGATTTTTGTCGCGAAGCTGGTCTTCATCGGCTAATCACCCGACGTAACGATCACTTGGCTTGTTCGCAGGCCGAGCTATCAAGACACATGCTAGAACAACCTTTTTAAGAAAAAGCTAATTGTACTAATCAACGGAACACACATATCCGCTCGGTTAGTGCACCTTTTTTATGACCCTACGCAGTTTGTAGAAGTCATTATTTGACCGCCAATCGCCTGTAAACGGAAACACAGGCAGAGGAATATCAAATGAAACTTCTGTACACCCTAAATGAAAGACCGCCTCACGGCTTAACCTTCCTACTCGCATTACAGCACATGCTCGCCTCGATTGGTGGCATCGTCGCTGTTCCCCTTATTGTCGGCGCGTCAATTGGCTTGCCTAACACCGAGATCGTTTCGCTGATCAATGCTGCGCTGCTGGCGTCAGGTATTGTAACCGTCGCTCAATGTCTCGGTTTTGGCCCTGTTGGTATTCGGCTGCCCGTTGTGATGGGTTCGAGCTTTGCCTTTTTGGGCGTCGCCATTTCAATCGGCAATGAAGGCGGTGTCGCCGCGATCATGGGCTCAGCGCTTATCGGCTCGTTCGTGGTGATTGGTGCCAGCTTCTATATGGACAAGGTTCGGAAACTGTTCCCAACCGTGGTAAGTGGTGTAGTGGTTACCTTAATCGGCTTAACCATTTTACCGGTTGCCATGAACTGGGTCGGAGACTCTCCTGCCAACACAGAACAATTCGCCACGCTGCCAAAGCTGTTTCTAGCACTGATCTCTTTGGGGATTGTGGTTGGCGTATCGGTTTACTGTAAAGGCGCGGTTGCCGCTTCGGCCATCGTGATTGGTTTAGCGGGCGGCTACATTGTGGCGCTATCGCTCGGCATGGTCGACCTTGAGCAAATCAGCTCTGCCGCTTGGGTTGGCGGACCTGAACCTTTCAAATATGGCTTTACCTTTTCTGCGAGTGCCATCATCAGCATGAGCTTGGTGTACATCGTGGTTATCGCCGAAGCAACAGGTGACTTCATGGCACTAGGCAACAACTGCCAAACCCAAGTCAGCGGTAAAGACTTAAAACGTGGTCTATTAGGCGATGGACTTGGCAGTACCTTATCTTCGATTTTAACTGCAATGCCATTGGCGTCATTCAGTCAAAACGTCGGCATTGTAGGTATCACAGGTGTAGCAAGTCGTTATGTAGTGGCTGCAACCGGTGGTTTGCTAATTTTAGGTGGCTTATTCCCGAAATTAGCCGCTATTGCCGTCACGATTCCGAAACCTGTTCTAGGTGGTGTGGGTTTTGTGATGTTCGGCATGATTGCCTACGCGGGTATCCGCATGTTGATCAAGGCCGCAGACACCAAGCGAAATGCCTTGGTAATCTGTGTTGGTTTAGCGTCTGGCTTAGCCGTCACTTTCGAACCAAGATTACTGCAACACTTGCCGCATGACCTTGCGAACTTTCTTCACTCTGGCATCACTACCGGTACTATCATGACGGTGCTATTGAACCTTGTTTTACCAAAGTCTTCACGAGCAGAAGAGCAAGAAGCACTGGCCGAAAGCCAAGCGCAAGTTGAATTAGAAATGAAAGAACAAGCTGAAGAAGAGTTACAGTCAAACGACCAATTAGAGATTCAGCAAGCAAGCATAGAAGCAGATGTTCAAGCGGCATCAGAAAACCCTGAGCCCAAAGCGAACTGACTAGCTAACTCTCGAACTAACTGGTTCATTAACTAATGTAAAACCGATTTCCGTAGGGTCAGGGCTGATTAGAGCATTGAACGTTTTAACGCCCTGATTCGAATTTATCTATCAACAGCAAATACCAACAAAGACCCTCTTCCCTGAAAAGGCTGAGATGGCTAAGGACTACTATGAATGGAAACCATCTGGATTAAGAATCCTCTCGCAATCTACACTGGCTCACTAGCTGATGCAGAAGGCGGTATTGTCATTAAAGGTAATAAGATCATTGAATTGGTTGGTAAACACAAAGAACCAACCTTACCCGTAGATTACAGCGTCGACGCTTCTCGTCATGTTGTGACTCCTGGGCTTATCAATGCGCACCACCACTTCTATCAAACCCTAACGCGTGCCTACCCCGGCGCACTGAATAAAGAGCTCTTCCATTGGCTACAAAGCCTCTATCCAGTTTGGGCCAACCTCGATTCGGAGATGATGAGCCTTGCCACAGAGTTAGCTCTGGTTGAATTAATGATGTCAGGCTGCACCACAGCGTCAGACCATCATTACTTGCTACCTAACGGGCTAGAGAACGCCATCGATTTACAAGTCGAGGCGGCAGAGAAGCTTGGCGTGAGAGCGATATTTACGCGCGGCTCCATGAGCCTAGGGGAAGATGAAGGTGGGCTACCTCCACGACACACCATTCAAACCGAACAAACCATTATAGATGACAGCCAACGCTTGATTCGCGATTACCACCAGCGTGATGAAGGCGCGATGATTCAAATCGCACTCGCGCCTTGTTCGCCGTTCTCAGTCACCACCGACCTGATGAAAGAGACCGCCAAGATCAGTGAGCGTGAGAACGTGATGATGCACACTCACCTATGCGAAACGCTCGATGAAGAGGACTTCTGTATCGAGAAGTTCGGTCTACGCCCTGTCGATTACCTAGAAGATGTCGGCTGGCTCAACGAACGCACTTGGCTCGCTCATGGTATTCACTTCAACCCAGAAGAGATCAAGCGCTTGGGTAAAGCAGGCATTGGCATCAGTCATTGCCCGACGTCCAACATGATGTTGGCTTCCGGTATTTGTAAGAACAACGACCTTGAAGCAGCAGGCGTAAAAGTCGGTCTTGGCGTGGATGGTTCGGCCTCTAATGACGGCTCAAATATGATTGCCGAAGTACGCATGGCGATGTATCTACAGCGCCTGCAGTATGGCTCTGCCAACGTTTCACACTTCGACGCACTGCGCTGGGCGACATCAGGCTCGGCACGCGCAATGGGCAGAACGGATATTGGTACGCTAGAGGTTGGTAAACAAGCCGACATCGCGATGTTCAAACTCGATGATATTCGTTTCTCTGGTAGCCACGATCCACTGGCTGCATTACTACTTTGTGGTGCTCAACAAGCGGATAAAGTGATGGTAGCCGGAAAATGGCGAGTTAACGATGGTGCCGTGATTGGCGTAGACATGGAGCGACTGATGCACCGCCACCACGCTGCCGCAATGAAGCTTGGTAAGTTGGCGATGAATAACAACTAACTAAGACACTTGCCCATCAAACACTGCAAGCCAAAGCGCGTGGCTTTGATGGGCAAACACCCAGAACATCCGCAAAGATTCTAAAAACCCATAAACATTCGAAAACACCCGCAAAAATCTGCAGGCATGATTGCCTCTCAGGCTATGTATTAGTCAGTTTACTTAAATAGTTCCATCCCTATCAGAACGAAATATAAACCTTCACTAATTGAAGATAAGCTAATTAAATGCAATCTAATTTAATATTAACTAATAAAACATTCACTAATTAAACTTTCGATTAATATAAAGCAACCCGTACATTATCTGGCACAGATCAAATTTAAAACGCTCGTTCTATTTATATATTCATCAAATTAATCAACAGATTTAGTAATAATGGAAATTATGAGGATAATTATACTTTTATCACTTATCGCATTTATGAATAGAATAAAAACCTCTCGAGGCCTTTCTATACCTAGCCTGAAAAAAGACACAAGAGTAGTGACTTAAATATCATTAAATTCAATAGATCAACAATCAATCAATATTAATCCAAATATGTGATCTAAATGGAACTTTTCATTATAAATCTACTATAGATTGACCAAATCTTATAAAAACAAAAAACACATTAAAGGGGTCTATTTTAAAAACAAAAAAATAATTATAAGAATAACAATATAAAACTATTCAATAACCCTTCATAAATATTTAAAAATGCCATCGAATGGTAGGGGGATTATTGTCTTTGTAAAAAGCTAATAACAAATCTAACAGGGCTAAACGATGAAAAAAATCACTAAAACACTCGTACTATCTTCGATTTCAATTGGGCTACTTTCTTCTTTTGCTTTCACTTCTCAAGCAGCGCCAGTTCAAGTTAACCAAGCGTCAGCTGAACAAAACATACCTCAAGTCACCTACGATACGATAATCGGTGAGAATGGCGTCTTTATTGATTTAGATACCGACAACTTTATTCTCAAACAGCAAGAGTGGTATCAGATCCAAGCCTATGTCGAAGGTGCTTTAGCACTGCCTGTGACAGAAGCCAGTATGAAGTCGACTTTAAGTATTCCTAACGACATTCCTTTCTCTAATTTTCAAGCACTGGTCGAGCAATACTCAAACATTCACGATACTGCCTTTTATTGGAAAAAAGACCTTTACCCAAGCATCGTTGGCCTTTCATTAAGCTTGGCCAATTACGCACAAATTAAAGACTACATGCTCACCCCTTTGAGCGATGCTTTGAATGAAATGTTGGCCAAAGCATTCTCGCCACTGCCGGAAGATATAGAAGCAGTAGAACGCAACAGAAAAATGGCGATTGCTTACCTAAAAAGCCTGCAGAACTTTTCCATGAAATACCAACAAGAAGTGTCTGACGTTAGCGGAAGTCTATTGGAATTTTCAGCCACACTGGACACGCAAAAATTGCAGCTAGATGTGTTGGAAGGTACCCATAACGGTTATCTAAGCGATGATGGCAGTGCGCTTCAGCAACGAGTGAATGACATCAATGCACGTATCACTCAACTCAACAAAGATTACACTCACTACGTTACGGTCGCCTCTACCGCAGTGACTTATGCTTGGTTCCCTCTGGTTGCAGGGCCAATTATGGGCGTCTACGGCGATAAAGCAGAAAAAGCACGCAAACTTCGCAACGAATTACAAAACGAAGTAAAAGAGCTTCAAGAGCAGTTAACTTACACGCAAAAGATATATAACTCTTATCATCGCTCTTCGGAGAGCATCGAGATGATTTCTCAGCAAATTGAAAATGCGATTCCACATATTAATAAGCTGAAACTGAATTGGCAGAAAATGAATGCCGACTTCACCTCACTGCTCGTTGCACTAGAACAAGCTCAAGATAATGCCGATATCATGAGAGACGATACCATGCTTGGTGCAATAGGCGCTCTTGCGAATACAACAGTTGCAGAAAGTAACTGGAGTAATATTAGTGAGAAAGCAAAAGCGTTCGCAAACAATGCATATATCCAAAAAATGGATTAGTCCCTATACCTATCGAAAAGTAGCGCGACAGATAAAATCGACGCTATATACAGAAACGCTATACACAGCAACGAAACTGCTAAAAATATAACAAGATAGCCAAATTACCTTCCGAATAAGAAGCCGCACCTTAAGCAAATTAAGGTGGCGGCTTCTGCTACCCAAAATTTGGTGACTACTAATTTCGACAGGACATAAATATGAGACTTCTACCTATTATTATTTCTCTTTCATTTTCTCCACAGGCTTTTTCTAGCGACTGGCTTGAACTGAACAATTTACCCAATTCAACCGAATACCCAACCTGGGTTCAATCTGCCTATTCCGATGTTGGCGTCCTATCGCGTTCAACATCCGACTTACACATCAACCTAAGTGACTGGATTGCAGAGCAGAACCTCTATGTCACTAAGCCTTCAAAAGTTGTCATTTTTGCAGATACGATTGAGGTTCCAGAGAACTTCAACTTGCTCGTAAATAACCAAAACATCCTGATTTTTGCGCGTAAAATCGTTGGCCAAGGCACGCCGACATTTGTGCTAGGACAACAAGGCTCTGCTGCCTCAATTTCTGTGATTGCGGGCGAGATAGAGACACCGATTAATGTGCTCGCTTTCCAAAGCGATGGCAGCATTACGCGAGACGCTCTAACAGGGAAAATCGGTGATGGTGAATCCGTTGTCTTAGCAGGAGAGCACTACCGAAGAACCACCATCGACTCGAACATCACAGGGCAAATGAAATTGGCTTCTGAGCCTTTTACAGACATTGTTAATCGTTCTTTTGATATGGCTGCCAGCTTATACGATACCAACCCAGAACTTAGCCTCGACCTCATCAACTGGGTTGAGCAGAGCTTACGTTACTCAGGTTCAGTCGTAGAAGACGACCCAATCCTTTCAGACCTTTACTTGCAAACCGTCGCGTTCAAACAATTCATTAGCTTCAGCACCAAAGAGAACCACTATGTGCCTTATCTCGATAAGGTGTTGTACCAAGATAAATACGAAGCGTATCTGAAAGCGATGGTCGCGTATCAAGCTCAATGGAACATTATTCAAGATAGAAACACCGTCATTGAAGACAAGATTGAAGCGGCTAAATTGGCACTCGCTAACATCGAAGACGTTCTTAGAGCACAAACTTCAATCATCACACAAACCCAGTCCAACATAGACAAGATAGGCGATAGCCTGACCGAAGTAGATAGCCAATACAAAGCTCAGGAGTTAGTGACTCTCGATGCAAGAACGACTTATCTAGTTGGCGTAGAGAATTGGAAAACCCAGCAGCAACTCAACGCAGCTTTGGCGATTTTCAAAGCAATAGCCGAGATTGGCAGTGCAGTGAGTGGCGTGTTCACAGGCAACCTTTCAGGGGTCAATGACCTAACCGAGCAATTGGCTAAAACCCCAGAAGCATTAGAAAAAGCGAAAAACCTCGTCACCAATATCAAGTCTGTCACGGGCATTATTGATAGCGTCACCAAAACGATTTCTGGTATCTCTCAGCTCACCGCGGATATTAAATCAACCATCAAGTTCCAGAAGATATCCGAAGCGATGGATGGCTTTAACTTCAATATCCCAACCATCAATGAAAGCAATCTAGCGTGGGATCTGATGATCACCGAGATCCGCAGCAACTTAAGATATGCCGATAGCTTAGGCATTAAAGGGACAAGACAGTACTTACTAGAGCTAGAGAAACAGGTGCTTCTGGGTAAGGCAATTAACATCACCCAGCTTAACTTTGCTCAGGAACAAGCAAAGTTGGTCGACTTGTTGTTAACCAATAACGTAACCATCAATCAACAACAAAGACTGAATGATGCAATTGGGGGTTATCAGGTAGATACCGACAACTTCGATTCGATTGAACGTGAACTGTCGAGAGTATTGATGCACTTCAAACGTCCGATGTACGTTGCTTTATCTAACTATGTTCAGGCATACGAATATTGGGCATTGAAGCCAAGCGAGATCACGCCTTCTCTCAACAAAAGCTACTTGGACTACCAGTTTGATTTGGCGTCCATCGAAAGTGAGTATGTGAATGCTCTGTCTTCTTTCCAACCCGCGCCACAAGATTTCACCATCGATAACTACACCATTTCCAGTCCAGAACAACTCGAAAGCTTTGCAACAACCGGACAGCTCAACTTCTCGATTCCATTAGAGCAAGTCCAACTCTGCTCGTTTGACCGCGTTAGGCTATCCACGGTACGAGTGTTCTTAGAGGGTGAAAACTTACCTTATGGCAAGCAATTCAACCTGCGAGTCTCCAGTTCAGGCAACTATGCCGATCGATACGAAAATCAAGATTACCAGTTCAGCTCTAACCCCGTTTCACGCGCGTTCTACTATCGCCTAGATGATCCAACCACCAATGACATCAGCATCATTAGCGATGGCGCCGTAGCGAATGAGTTCGAATACGCGTACTTCCAGCCCACCCCATTCACTTCATGGAATGTCACGCTTAACAACTTTGATAAAACCGAGCAAGCGAACAACCAGTACCTGAAAGATATCGAACAGATTCGCGTCGAGTTCTTAGGTAGCGGTATTCCTAACGGCAACAGTTGCTCCAATTAGCTAAGTGCTGCTTTAATTAATAAAGTGCTTCTCTAACTAACCAAGTGCAACCTCAATTAACCAAGCGTTGCTTTAATCCAAGGAGCTGAGGTTAAGGAGTAAGGTTCTGGAGAGAGTTCGTAACAAAAAAGGCCGACATGATGTCGGCCTTGTTACTTCTATTCGATTTTTAGAATCCGATTCACGGCCTAATCCATCAAGCTCTTAGACTTAATCGCCTTCTTAGAAAGCTCTTCGGCAAACGCTTTGATATCTGATTCAAACTCATCGACGCTTTGGCGGATTTCATCCAATTGAACCGTCTGCATCACTCGGTTTTCCATCACGATTTGGCCATTAACGATGGTCGTGTCGATATTGCTTGGGTTCGCTTGGTAAACCAAAGTCGCGTATGGGTCGTAATTAGGCATCATGTTCGCCGATTGTGTCTCTACAATCACGATATCCGCCTTCTTACCCACTTCAAGAGAACCAATTTGATCTTCCATGTGTAGGGCTTTTGCACCACCTAAGGTTGCCATTTCAATAACCTGTTCAGGGATCATAATGGTGCGGTCTGAATGCTTTAAGCGCTGCATATTAGCTGCGTAACTTAGGGTGCGCATGATATCGACTTGGTTTGAGCTCATTGGGCCGTCTGTTCCCAAGCCAATACGCATGTCAGCACGGTACATCTCCCACGCAGGTGCAATGCCTGTCGCTCCTTTGGCGTTCGCCATTGGGTTGTATGAGATACCTGCATCTGCTTGTTTCAATAGCTTTTGGTCATTCTCTGAAAGGTGGATACCGTGAGCAATCACAACACGCTCATCAAGTACGCCGATTTCATCCATGTATTCAACTGGCGATGTCGCTTTGGTTTCGTCTTTGATGCGCTTTTCTTCATTCGGGAATTCAGCAACGTGAATCAACACAGGCACATCGTATTGAGCAGACAGTTTATTGATTTCTTGCAGCTTATCTTTGCTCACTGTGTACACTGCATGTGGTGCATAAGCAGGCGTAATTAGCTCATCGTTTTTGTATTGTTCGATAAATCCCTTTGCGTAATCAATTCCGCCGTAAGGTTCTTTGGCATCGACCACCGGGAACTTAATCACGGTTTCGCCGAGCACAGCACGTAAGCCAACTTCTTTGGTCGCTTTTGCCATTTCGTCCATGTGGTAATACATATCGGCGTAAGTGGTTACACCGCTTTGTGCTAGTTCGATAGAGCCAAGCTTAGTTGCGTTGTAAATCAGTTCACGGCTTAGCTTTTCGGCTTCTAGAGGAAAGAAGTAAGCGAACAAGCGGTTCGAGATGCCCTCTTCTCCTAAGCCGCGGAACGCGATCATAGGTAAATGGTTGTGTGCATTGACCATGCCCGGCATAACGATTCCGTCTTGAGCATCAATCACCTTTTCAGCGCGGTATTGAGTCATCAAATCCTCGTTACCGACTGCGATGACCTGGTCGTTTTTCACCACTACCACGCCATCTTCAATCACATCCATTTCTGAATTGATGGTGAGAACCTGCCCGTTGGTGATGATCAAGTCGGCGTTGTATGTTTGCGTCGTGACTGTTGAACCGCAACCTGCAAGCAGAACTGCGCTGATGGTGCATGCCAAGCTTTTAAGCGTCATTGCTAAACCTTAATGTTATGCGTGTAATATTGTTAGCGACTTCATCTATAAGTTTCCAGCTTTTCGCTTTTCGCTTTTCGCTTTTCGCTTTTCGCTTTTCAGAAGAGTAAGTGCCGCCAATTTTCGCGATACTATAACCTGTCATTTAAATAAAATGGCATACCTAATCGAACCGAATTCAAGATAAATGAGTTATTGCACAACAAGTCACAAAAGTAGCTTTGCACATATGCTCACTCACATGCACAAACAAAAAAGGCCTGCAATCGCAGACCAAAAAAAACATTCAAATAACGTTAGCTTTTCACACCACATCCTTTAATCACTAGCTGGGTGATAAATTCAGCGGCATCTTCATAGTCCTTATCATCGAGCTTATCTTTCTGCATCACGCTGCAAATCTGCCAGCCAAAATCAGCGTAGGTTTGAGTAGCCGCCCAGATGGTAAACATCAGGTGGTGTGCAGGGACGTCATCCATTAAGCCTTGTGCTGACCACGTTGAGAACTTATCGAGGATCATCTGGGATTGCTTATACAGCTCATCGCCAATCTCTTTCGGCAATACTTTAGCGCCAGACATCACTTCATTGGCAAATACCTTAGAGGCATGTGGATGATCGCGAGAAATGATCAGCTTGGTTTGAATATATTGAGACAAGGCTTCAACAGGATCGCTGAGCTCTTCAATCGGACGAGACGCTTCTAGTAAGGGCTGAGTGACGGTTTCAAGCACAGCGTTGTAGAGCTTATCTTTAGAGCTGAAATAATAGAATACGTTAGGTTTGGGAATGTCGGCCGCTTTTGCGATGTCAGCCATTTTTGTTGCGGCATAACCATGAGTGGCGAATTGTTCACACGCGACTTCGATGATTAAATCTTGATTCTTTTGTCTGATCCTAGACATATTGCATCCTTTACAGCTCGTTACTAAAATCATAGTAATCAACGTGCTTCATTAGTCCAGAAGATAATCTCAGAACTCAAGGTCACCGCATTGATAACAATAAAATGGCCGCTCTATTTGTTAAGAAGCGACCATTCCATACCGTGTTTTTGAACTGTTCAAGTTAAAGAATCAATATCGCTCTGAAGTCATTCACATTGGTCAGCGTCGGCCCCGTGGTAAGAAGCACATCGACTTGCTTGAAGAAGTCGTAGCTGTTGTTAGAATCGAGATAGTCTTGCGCTTTAAGCGACAAGCTCGAACCTTGTTGCCATGTTTGTGGGGTAATCCACGCGCCCGCATTGTCTTCCACGCCATCAATCCCGTCGGTATCAGCAGCCAATGCAAATATGTTGTCTTGGCCTTTAAGCTCGTTATATAGGCTCAACAAGAACTCACAGTTACGCCCACCGCGACCATTGCCTTTAACGGTTACTGTGGTTTCGCCACCGGAAAGTATCACGCAAGGCGTCTCAAATGGGTGCTTGTGATTGGCCACTTGCTTAGCCAACGCAGCGTGCACCTTCGCAACATCTCGCGCTTCTCCCTCTATGCAATCACTCAACACATAAGCGGGAATGCCTAAGCCTTCAGCTTCTGCTGCAGCGGATTCCAATGCCGACATCGGGGTCGCGATAATATGGTGCTCTGCATTTTTCCAACATACGTCATCTGGCTTTACGGTTTCTGACTCTGGATTATTTAACCATTCAAATGCCGTGCGTGGTGTTTCTATTTGGTAACGCTCTAAAATTGCCATCGCATCAAAACGCGTGGTGGTGTCGGGTACGGTTGGGCCAGAGGCAATCACACTAATGTCATCGCCCGGCACATCTGAAATCGCCAAAGATACGACTCTTGCTGGGTAAGCAGCCTTTGCTAGTCGCCCACCTTTAATCGAAGATAAATGCTTGCGAACACAGTTCATCTCATCAATGGCAGCGCCTGATTTAAGCAACGCCTTATTGATTTGTTGCTTCTCTGCTAGGCTGATGTCACCACCGGGCAAACTTAGCAAAGCAGAGCCACCGCCTGACAGTAGGCAAATAACCGTGTCGTCAGCACTCAAACCACTCACCAATTGCAGCATACGTTGGCTTACCTCTAAGCCCATCGCATCTGGTACTGGATGCGCCGCTTCAATCACCTCAATGTGTTCGCAAGGTGCGGTGTGCTCATAACGAGTCACCACTAAGCCTTCAAGATCACGCAGTGCGAGATCTTGCTGTTTCTTTGCCTGCCAAACCGCTTCAAGCTCTGCGGCCATCGACGCGGCTGCCTTTCCTGCTCCTATCACCACAGTACGCCCGGCTTGATTAGCAGAGCGATAAAAAATGTCTTGAGGAAGAAAAGGTTCGATGTGATTTTTAGGTAGCGCCTGATTAACAGCACTTGAGAAAAGGGTTTGTAGAAACTGCTTAGCATCAATGTCCATCAGCCACTCCTTAGTTGACGGAGAAAAAAAGAACCCCGATACAAGGCCAAAGGGTGCCTGCTAAGATCAAGTTGGAAAGGAACAACTTCAACCTCTGCCTCGTATCAGGAACGCGTATAAAAGGAGACGAAACTACGCGATTTATAAACAAACTGTTGGGCTACGAATCGATAGCAGCCTTAATTAATTAGCGAATCGAGTGGTCAGAACGTTTCTCAATCGCTTGGATAAGCGCAGAGTGGTCCCAACCTTCGCCGCCCATTTCGGCACACTCACCAAATAGCTCTTGTGCATTTGCCGTATTCGGCAGTGCAACCCCTAGCTCTTGTGCGCCCGTTAGCGCTAAGTTGAGGTCTTTTTGGTGAAGCGAGATTCTAAAGCCTGGATCAAAGGTACCTTCAACCATACGCTCACCGTGCACTTCCAATATCTTAGAGTTAGCAAAGCCACCTAATAAAGCCTGACGTACTCGCGCTGGATCAGCACCGGCTTTCGAAGCAAATACGAGCGCCTCAGACACGGCTTCGATATTCAGAGCAACGATGATTTGGTTTGCGACCTTACAGGTTTGACCCGCACCGTTGTCGCCTACTAGCGTGATGTTCTTACCCATGATTTCGAACAGAGGTCGTGCTTTATCAAAGGCTTCTTGCTCACCGCCAACCATGATAGTCAGCGCCGCATTGATAGCGCCTACTTCGCCACCTGATACCGGTGCATCAAGGTATGAAGCACCGCCTTCGTTGATTCGCGCTGCAATTGCTTTGGTCGCGATTGGCGAAATTGAACTCATGTCGATAACCAGTTTTCCAGCTGCACCGCCCGCCATTAGGCCTTTCTCAACACCGTTGTCACCAAACAGGACATCTTCAACTTGAGGGGTATTCGGCACCATTAAGATAATGATATCTGCTGCTTCAGCCGCTTCTGCTGGTGAATGACAGACCGTTGCGCCTGCTGCCACAAGATCGACAGGTGCTGCATTAAAGTGATCCGACAGAATCAATTCATGACCCGATTTTTGAAGGTTACTCGCCATAGGTTTACCCATGATGCCAGTTCCGATAAATGCAATTTTAGACATGTTGTTCTCCTTAACGTTTGAGGGTTACCAGACGCAATTAACGGTACTGGTGCAGCCAACCAAGGCCTTCTGTCGTTGTCGTCTTAGGTTTGTATTCGCAGCCCACCCAGCCTTGATAGCCAAGCTCATCAAGATAGTTGAGCACGAATGGGTAGTTGATTTCGCCAGTACCCGGTTCGTGTCGGCCAGGGTTATCAGCCAGTTGCACGTGTGCGATTTGGCCAATGTTCTGTTGCATGGTCGGCGTTAAATCGCCTTCCATAATTTGCATGTGATAAATATCGTATTGGATAGAAAGGTTATCGCTCCCTACCTCTTTGATGATCGCTTTGGCTTGCTCTGTGGTGTTTAAGAAGAAGCCCGGAATATCACGGGTGTTGATCGCTTCTATCACTAAGCTGATGCCTTCTACTGCTAGCGCGTTCGCCGCGTAATGCAGGTTAATCACAAACGCCGATTGCGCGTCTTGTTGAGTGACACCTTGCGGAACAATCCCCGCCAAGCAATTCACTTGAGTACAACCGAGCGCTTTTGCGTAAGCGATGGCTTTAGGTACACCCGCTTGAAATTCTTCAACTCGTGCTGGGTCGACCGCGATACCACGATCGCCAGCATCCCAATCACCCGCAGGCAGGTTGAATAGCACTTGCTCTAAGTTGTTAGCATCGAGCTTTGCTTTGATTGCCTGAGCATCAAAGGCGTAAGGGAAAAGGTATTCCACACCTTGAAAGCCCGCTTCTGCGGCAGCTTCAAAGCGGTCCATAAAATCAACTTCCGTGAATAACATTGACAAGTTTGCTGCAAATTTTGCCATGACTCTGTCCTTATTCTTTATCTGTAAAAATCTGGTTATTTGTAGTAAAGCCTCGCTCTATTGGAGACTTTCCGTAGAGCTAAACCTCAACTCTACGGATACACATGACTTAATGATTACTTGTACGCCAGCGCCGTTGGAGCATCGCCGCGACTTTCGGCAAGCGGTTCAAATTCGTTGATAGCGTTGATCTCTACGCCCATCGCTATGTTGGTTACTCGCTCAAGAATCAGCTCAACAACAACCGGTACTTTATGCTTGTTCATCAGCTCTTTTGCTTGCTCAAACGCAGCGGCAATTTGCTCTGGTTCACGAACTCGAATTGCCTTACAACCTAAACCTTCAACAACCGCAACATGGTCAACACCGTAGCCTTCAAGCTCTGGCGCGTTCTGGTTATCAAACGCCAGTTGTACACAGTAATCGATATCAAATTGACGTTGCGCTTGGCGAATCAAGCCTAGGTATGAGTTGTTCACCAACACATGAATGTATGGCAAGTTAAATTGCGCGCCAACGGCCAGTTCTTCGATCATGAATTGGAAATCGTAGTCACCAGAGATAGCGACAATATCGCGATTTGGATCGGCAGCTCGCACGCCCAATGCAGCAGGTGTAGTCCAGCCTAGTGGACCTGCTTGACCACAGTTGATCCAGTTACGAGGCTTATAAACATGCAGGAACTGAGCGGCAGCGATTTGCGACAAACCAATGGTGCTCACATAGCAAGTGTCACGGCCAAATGCCTTGTTCATCTCTTCATAAACACGCATCGGTTTCATTGGTGCTTCATCGAAATTGGTTTTACGCAGCATGGTCGACTTGCGTTCCTGACACTCACTTGCCCAAGCATTTCGATTCGGCAGTTTGCCAGCGTCACGCCACTCTTGCGCCACTTCAACCATTAACTCCAGCGCTGCCTTGGCATCAGAGACAATGCCTAAATCTGGGCAGAACACGCGGCCGATTTGGGTTGGTTCAATATCAACGTGAACAAACTTTCGGCCTTCAGTGTAAACATCGACAGAGCCGGTATGACGGTTTGCCCATCGGTTACCGACACCAAACACAAAGTCAGAGTTGAGCATGGTTTCGTTACCGTAACGGTGAGAAGTTTGTAGCCCTACCATGCCTGCCATTAATTCATGATCATCTGGGATCGAGCCCCAACCCATCAAGGTTGGAATCACAGGAACTCCAGTGATCTCGGCAAACTGTTGCAACAATTCAGACGCGCCAGCATTAATCACGCCACCGCCCGATACAATTAGCGGTTTTTCAGATTGAGACATCATGGTTAATGCTTTCTCAACCTGCGCGCGGGTTGCTTGCGGCTTATAAGGTTCTAGCGGTTCATAGGTATCGATATCAAATTCAATTTCAGCCAGCTGAACATCAATCGGTAGATCAATCAGGATTGGACCCGGACGACCCGAACGCATTAAATGAAAGGCTTTTTGAAATGCGCGTGGCACTTGTGCAGGTTCCAGCACCGTGGTTGCCCATTTAGTGACTGGTTTAGCGATAGATTCAATGTCGACCGCTTGGAAATCTTCTTTATGAAGACGAGCACGGGGCGCTTGGCCGGTGATGCATAGAATTGGAATCGAATCTGCAGTCGCAGAATAAAGACCCGTGATCATGTCCGTTCCCGCAGGACCAGAAGTACCAATACACACACCTATATTGCCTTGATTAGTGCGCGTGTACCCTTCAGCCATATGGGATGCACCCTCTACGTGACGAGCTAAGACGTGGTCGATTCCTCCGAGCTTTTTCATAGCCGCATACATAGGGTTAATTGCTGCGCCGGGAACACCAAATGCGATGTCTACACCTTCACGTTTAAGCACCTCTACCGCTGCTTCAATCGCTTTCATAATTGCCATTCGAACCTCCAGTTCAGATTGTATACAATTAAACTAACTTTTGTGTACTATGAACCATCCTCGCTATTTATCAACCCCAAAATGAAACAATTTTGTTACATCAACCCATCACATTAAGTACGCACTCACCCTGAAAAGCTTACAATTCATTGCTTTACATAAAATATCTTTACGTGAAAATAAATTACAAAAAGACCAAATGATAAATAAATGTTAAATACCGTTTGCTTGTTTACAATTTCTACAATATAAATATCCTTAAAAAGAGCATTTTGTATACAAAGTGACATCGTATTGTTCAAAGGAGACAACAATGATGAATGACGTAAAAGAGAGAGAAGAAGTACAGTGTATGCAGGTACTCGGGAATATGGACAACTCCGAGTACAAAGAGATCTTGTCTAAAGATGCCTTAAAATTCTTAGAAGCTCTCGTCAATAAGTTTGGAGATCGCCGTCATGCCCTGCTAAGTGACCGCGACACAAAACAAGCTCAATATGACGAGGGTGAGCTACCCAATTTCAGAAAAGACACCATTTCCATTCGTCAGAATAAAGAGTGGAAAGTGGCAACACCTCCAACAGAGCTACTCGATCGCCGCGTAGAGATCACCGGCCCTATCGAAAGAAAGATGGTGATCAACGCGCTAAACTCAGGCGCGAAAGTCTTCATGTGTTGCTTTGAGGATGCGTCTTCCCCGACTTGGGCCAATATGGTCGAAGGGCAAATCAACCTAAGAGATGCCAATCTTGGCGCCATTAGTTATTTCGATGAGAAGAAGCAGAAGCGTTACCAATTAAACGACGATCCTGCACTGCTGATCGCACGCCCACGAGGGATCCACCTTCCTGAGCAATCCATCCAATTCAACAATCAGCCTATCGGCGGTTGCTTGATGGACTTCGCCTTGTACTTTTTCCATAACTATCAGTCACGTGCACAACAAGGTTTAGGGGTTTACTACTACATTCCAAAACTTGAAAGCATGGAAGAAGCACAATGGTGGGACGATATTTTCAGCTTCACCGAAAACTATTTCCAAGTACCCAAAGGCACCATTCGCGCGACAGTATTGATCGAAACGCTACCAGCCGTGTTCCAGATGGAAGAGATCTTGTATGCAATGCGTGATCACATCGTGGCAATGAACTGCGGTCGTTGGGATTACATTTTCAGCTACATCAAAACGCTGAAGAACCATAAAGACCGCATCCTGCCAGATCGACACGGCATCGGCATGGACCAAGAGTTCCTTAACGCCTACAGCCAACTGTTGGTACGCACTTGTCACGCTCGCGGCGCACTGGCAATGGGTGGTATGTCAGCCTTTATTCCAGCGAAAGACCCACAAGAGATGGCGCGTGTGACTGCCAAAGTAATTGAAGACAAACAGAGAGAATCTCAAAACGGACACGATGGCACATGGGTCGCGCACCCTGCACTGGTTGATTTGGCAATGTCGATCTTTGATAAGCACCTCGATGGCAAAGTAAACCAAATGGACTTCCAAAGCCCAAAGCATGTGATCAATGCAGACTCGTTGCTAAAACCTTGTGAAGGCAGCCGCGACGAAGCAGGAGTACGTAAAAATATCCGCATCGCGCTGTATTACATCGAAGCTTGGATTCAAGGCTACGGCTGTGTACCTATCTACGGTCTTATGGAAGATGCCGCCACCGCAGAGATCTCGAGAGCCAATATCTGGCAATGGATCCACCACGGGGTAACTCTCGATGATGGCCAAACCTTTACCAAATCACTATTCCACTCTTGGCTTTACCAGGAGTTAGACACGATAAAACATGAAGTCGGAGACTCGCGCTATGCAGCAGGTCGATTTGAAGAGACAGCTGATCTTTTCTATCAACTTTCTACAGACGAAGAGTTCGCCGCCTTCCTAACTTTACCCAGCTATGGGCTGTTACAAGAGTCCAGTTAGGACTCTTGTACCGAGATGAATCAGTCGATGATATTCACAACAAGAGTAATGATTGGCTGACTTAGCTTGGTACACAGCCCCTTGAAAAACTAGGAGATAACATGGGAAGTTTGACTCTACAACAAGCGTTAACCATCATTGATGGCACCTTACAAGCAGGAAACAAGATCCACACAGAACCTTTGACGGTCGCCGTCTTAGACAGCGGTGGCAAACTTATTTCTCTGCAACGTCAAGACGGCTCTAGCATGATGCGACCAGACATCGCGATCGCTAAAGCATGGGGAGCACTCGCACTGGGCTGTTCCTCTAGAAAACTCGCCCAAGATGCTGACAACAGACCAGCATTTATTTCCGCCGTAAACGTGCTCGCACACGGAAACATGGTACCAGTACCAGGGGGGCTACTGATTCGAGATAAGGACAAAACGGTACTTGGCGCGATTGGGGTCAGCGGTGACATCTCAGACATCGACGAGAGCTGCGCCATTAATGGTATTGGTTGTGCTGAGCTATTCAGTGACGAGATGCTGCAAGCTTAACTCGCCAATTCGCACCATATTTAAAACAAACCATACTGAAAACATTACTTTAAAATCTGATTCAGGAACAAAAAACCGAAGCGATTAGGCTTCGGTTTTTTTTATTCATAAGTTACGCCAACAACACTAACGAATAACGTGTGATTAGACAAAGAACGCTAACGTAAAAGAACCATTAAGCGCGTCCATTTAGCGTCTTCCTTCAACTTGTTAGACAGCCAGTAATCAACACTAAACGATCCCGCGCCAAGTACTGCTAACGCTAGATACCCACCAGCAACAGAGACGTTTTTGTAGAAGTGAATCATTTGCCCCGACGAACTTGGATCGAAGTGAAACATAACACCAGAAACCAAAGAGAAAAACGCAATCGACAACGCAGTAAAGCGAGTCATAAATCCAGCTAGAATCGCAAGCCCACCACCAAGTTCAAGTAAGATAACCAAAGGTAATAAGTAAGCGCT
>Ga0310124_10000322_pt1 | contig 32609 bp, 33 predicted proteins | sample CB11b_AW_Bot5_MG_FD_203507 | JGI IMG/M metagenome (GOLD analysis project Ga0310124, IMG submission 203507) | Marine microbial communities from Western Arctic Ocean, Canada - CB11b_AW_Bot5 | ecosystem: Environmental > Aquatic > Marine > Oceanic | place: Canada: Western Arctic Ocean | collected...
ATATCATTCAAAGGAGAGTGTGCCAAGACTATCCAAGTTTTTGCTTACGCACTTAAAGCAGATGATGATCTTTTAGGTAAGAGTCGGTAGTTCCTCACTTCATTGAGCTACAATCTTGGCCAGAGGTGATGGTTCAACCTTAGTGGCTAAACCTTCGAAATAGAAAGCTGTAAGCAGTTGGAAAAATAATGAAAAAAGCACTTATAACACTATCATTAGCCGTTTTATCTTGTACTCCATTGGCAAAGGCAAGCACTTCTCAAAGTACCCAATCGAACACTGATAAGTGGTACAAAACTATTAATGGTGAATATGCCGTTCAAGGGCTTAACAGTAAGACAAAAGCCGCAGTTGGATCATATGCCATTATCTATAAAACAGCTGGCGTAAATCGCAACGTAGGTTTCAAATTACCCGCCAGGGAATGTGAAACATTCAAGAGCACAAGTACCCCCATATTTGCTGCAAAAGTTAACAACCAAAACATTAATTTCGATGAGCAGTGTATTGCGAAGGGCTGGTCATTGGTTTACCCACGCAGTGAAGCGGGTGCAAAATTCTTATGGGATGCATTCATCAAAAGCAAAGTAGTAAGTGTAGATTTAGGCGCGTCATACGACGACTTACATTACAGTGCCGTAGGGTTCCAGAACGCAACAAAACAACACTTTATTGATCATGATGCTCTTTAGTTTGGAATGTATAAAGGCGCCAAGGAGGCGCCTCTCTGAAATAAAGTGTTATTTGACTAGAGGTCGTCACAATCAGAGTGCTCTAATTTCTCACACTCCCTAATAATTACTCGACCAGTTGCCCCACTAGGAATGCCTAAGGTCCAGATGTGTAAATAGCTGTTAATCGTGGCTCTTCTCGCCTCGCTCGTGACACGAATTGCACTATTACGAGCCTCGCTTTCTGTCATCGGTACCTTGTTGTTATCGGCGTCAAATACGGAAACAATTTCTTCAATTCGAAGTTTAGAAGTATTAGCGACAATTCCAACTTTAAAAACGATGTGTCCGCCGTTGGCAAATTTGAGCTCCACTACATTATTCATACCACTGGTAATATTAAAAGTGGTAGAGACATCAATCGCGACTTGGGTCCATCGAGTAATTTCTCCGTCTAATGTAGTGTTGTAGTAATCCTCTATTTGACCAGAGCAATATCTGCACCCAACGAACTCCCACGGCTCACTGATTACAGACTCAGGTATGATGAGGGCATTAGATGCTCTTTTTAGTTCGTAGCTTGCAACCTTAAACTCTCGTACTTTATCTATAAACTCTACAGGTGTACTGATAGGTATGCTTTGGATATGAAATGATCGATGCATTGGCCTTTTGTACAAGAGATAAGAATCTATCTTACCTTTCGTATAATCAACAAAATGGACGACTTTGGGTATCTCTAGCTCTGCATCCGAGTCACTGATGTTGTTTAATCCCCACGTCCTAATAGTGCTAGATTTTTGATTCGTGGTACACCCATGGCAAGGAATGAAATTATCTTCAAAAGCAAAAGATGGGAGTGAGGTAATTGTCGTTGTTAAAGCGAATATCAATAACAGTACAGCCTTCATCATATTAAATGTTCCTATTATCTATCTGTTTTATAAATGATAACGCATCTTATTTAGATCTGTAAGCATATGCAATAGTAGGAGCATGAATTATTTAACTCATACTTATAACAATAAATATAAGCTCCGATTCCCATATCAAAAAACACAATTCCCTCAATTTTCTCTACCAACATCAAAAATCGAGGTATATACTATTTCTCATTCCTACATGGAGGCAGAAATGGATAACCGACACACTACTACGACATTTCAAGCGCTTAAAACAGGTGCCGACGCGTACATTCAGCGCCGTAACCAACGTTTATTAGCCAATCACCGCAAAGAACTTCGTAACTTTACTCGAGCAGAGGCATCAACCTATCTTGGTATTGATGCAAAAACGCTTGACCGTTACGTCACAGCTACCGAGATCGATCCACGTCGCCATGAAGATTCGCAATGGTCGATTGATATTGCAGAAATGTACAAAGTACGCGACTTACTGCCAGAGAACCTACGTAAAGACGCTAAGTTCATACGCAGCGAGCAGCAAAAGACGCAAGTAATGGTGATCCAGAACCAAAAAGGTGGTGTAGGAAAAACTGTTTCTGCCGCAACTATCGCTTCAGGTTTAGCAACCGAGTTCCATCAAGAGTACCGCGTTGGCTTAATCGACATGGATGGCCAAGCCACACTGTCGATGTACTATGCACCCGAAGCGGATCAAGAAGGTAATTTGTCTGTTGGTGATCTGATGATGCAAACGTTCGACCTCGATGAGGGCGAAACTGTTGAGCAAGTCATTTCTGAAGCCTTTCTTGAAACTACCATTCCAAACCTACGTATTTTACCTGCAGCACAAAGTGACCGTGCGATGGAAGGTTGGTTTCATGAGCAAGTGTTCAGCCAAACTTTAGCGTCTCCATACTCTTTGCTTAAAGACATCATTGATAGCGTTAAAGATGAGTTCGACATCATCATTATCGACACCCCACCCTCTCTGGGCTACGCGACCTTTAACGCATACTTTGCAGCAACGAATGTAGTATTCCCATTGTCGATTACCGAAAATGACATTGATGCGACTTGTTCTTACTTCAGTTACATCCCACAAGTGTGGGCGTTGTTAGAAAACGCTAACCATGAAGGTTATGACTTCATGAAAATATTGCTAACTAACCATCGCGATAGCTCCACCACTACCGAGTTAATGAACAACCTGTACGACCACTTCTCCCCTTACTTGTACTCCAAAGAGTTTAAGCACAGTGAAGCAGTCCGTCAGTCATCATCCCTACTCTCGACGGTGTTTGACATGTCAAAAAGTGAATACCCGAAAAGCAAAGCAACATTCCAAAGCGCGCAACAAAATAGCTATGAAGTTACCAGCCAGATCTTGCGCGATATTCTGAACGTTTGGCGTGAACAGGAGAACAAGTAATGGCAAAGAAACGTGGCGGTAGCCCTCTAGGTAATGCACCAGGTTCAGCGCAAGCACAACAATCAGCGGCCAAAGCAAACTTAGATACTCTAACATCGCAACTCAACACTGAATTAGAGAAAAGTGGCCAGAATACCGCCGAGTATCTACAGCAAAAATTCGGCCTAGAATCGGTAGGTCAAAAGATGGTGTGGCAACTGGCATCTGGTACGACTGCGACTTTTAACGAAGTGATCTTGTCATACGAACAGGTAAATCAAAACACTGTGGTTACTTTTGATGTTAACGGGCGCGACCAGTCTTTGTTAACTAAAGAATCCTTGGAAGATTTAGACTCGTTAGAGTTTCAACAGTTTTATCCTGCAGTGGGCCGTGAAGTAGATGGCCGTATTGATGTTCTTGATGGGTCTCGCCGCCGTGCTTGGTTCTTACTTCAAGAAGGCCGTGTAAAAACATTCCGAATTCTAGTCACCCAAGACGAACTTTCGACCGCTGATGCCAAAGCATTAGCCAAGCAGTTACAAACAGCTAAAGAACACAACCAACGTGAGATTGGCTTGCAGTGCCAAGTACTGATGAAGAGTGGTGAGCTCACTCAAGAAGATACGGCTAAAATCTTGAATATTAGCCGTCAAGCGGTGGGCCGTGCGCTGAAAGCTGCCAGTATTGACAGTAAGTTGATCGCCCTATTCCCTGTTGTTAATGACTTATCTCACACAGATTACTCTATCCTGGCTAAAGTGATGAAAGCGTTTACCGATGACAAGAAAGCTTTGAGCAGTTTTATCAAAAAAATAACCAGTAAAGCTGTCAATGCTCAGCCTGAGCAGAGCCAAGAAGATGTCAAAGATGATCTAATTTCTTACATCAAAACTGAGTTGAAAATCGTTGAAGCCAAACAAGAATCAGACAAAGCGACCATGACCCATTTAGTTGAGTTCGATAGCAAAGGCATGTTCGCGCGTAAAAAGGTGAAAGGTCGTAATTTCTCGTATGAGTTTGGGAGATTATCGAAGGATGTTCAGAAAGAGCTGGATGAAGCGATAGAGAAGGTGCTAAGAAAAAGTTCAAATTTAAAAGAACAGGGCTAACATGCGTTAGCCTCCAACTCTTAGTTTAGTCTCTAAGTTCTCCTTAAACGGAGGTACTGAGAGCATTGAGCTTAAGCGCCTTTTAATTTAAGGGATTTTCCTGACCATTAGGAGTATTATTGCTACTAATATTAGCTGGCGCAGTTTGAACATTATGCTGATCTATCTTATAAATCTCTTTTACATATAAATAGAAAAAGAAGAGTGATATAAATAAAATAACTAGCCCAATAACCGAAGAGCGAAATTCAATACCTTCTTTACTCACTTTAAAAGCCGCTTTTTCATCACCATCGCTCTTACCATTGCCTGATATATCATTCTTAAACTGCCAATAAGAAAGCACTAATCCGAACAAAACAATAATCATGACGAACGCTGTCATAATATTCGTGGTGATTTGCTGAGTTTTATATGCAGTTTCATTGATCTCTACTAGTTCTTCATAATGCCCTATTTGAAGATCTCTATATTTTATTTGAGATTCAAGCATTTTTTTATCATGTTCAAAAGAAGCTATCGTGTAATTTAGATCCGCAGTAGCTACCTCCTTAAGAGAGGGTAGCTCTTCATTACCATTAGCTATGGTAGTTACACTAGATAGAAACCATAGAATAATTACTAACATTTTTTTAGTCATTGGTTACATCCTTCTACAAACGGATATTTTGCGCATATTTCTTTCGGTTCTGTTGGACCGTCTGTCACACTCTCCCCCCTTTTTATTTGTCTAATTAGGGGAGTAGATTGTGGGTTCATAACCTGGGGAGTTCCTTGCCCGTCAATTATAAAAACACTTGGTAAATTTGGGGTTTGTTGTAGGGGCTTATTTAGACTATTTAAGTTATTAAATTCTTCAAATTTAACAATCAAAGAGCCATCATCCATATTCAAAAATGCTTCCCCGCTCAATGGCTCTGAAGCCTGAGCTATAGCTATCTGAGTTATCAGAATAAAAATGCTCGCGGCATAAAATGAACACTGTATCGACGTCATATCAATATCCTTCTTTTGTGGCAATCCTCTCTATTATATGAACTTAGTCACACTAACATTTTTTAAAAGAACTACACCTTAAATCTGTGACCAAAGTACTAAATCCAATTTAAGGAGATTTTCATGCCTGTATCAACTAGTTCAAGTAACATAAATCCTTTCATACCATATCTCTAAAGCTGTCAATGCTCAGGCTGAGCATTGACAACTTTTCCCACAGTTAGATCAACCTAAAGCGATTAGTTTTCCACTCAAGCGCATCAATCACACCTTCTTGGTACATGCCACCCCAGTTGAAAAAGAAAGGGGCAAAGCCAGTACTACCAGTAAGGTGGGATAAGGCAATGCACACCACCACAACCCCCGCTGAAATGGCATATTCGATAGGGTCACCGGTTCGGAATCGGCCTCCAAAGAGATGGAAACGCCTGTCACTGTAGGGCGAAAAAGGCACACCTGATACTGTCATCGCATCTGTCAATATATGGCTAACGCCACCCCAAGCAAATGCCATCCCAATCCCGTGATAATCCCAAACCAAAGTAAAGGCTAGGGCAGCCAGTAACCAATGCGTAAAAACATGTGTGGGGCCTCGATGTTTTATATGTCGATTACCAAACTTAAGCACATATTCAAACCAATCAGGGGCCGTTGCACCGGCGACACACACAGCAACATGAGGCGGTGATACCACAGCACAAATCGCGCCAGCAATTAAGGTGTGATTAAGCCATTTCATTGTGATTTGATATCGGAAGTAGGGCGTGGAAGGAAAGCGAGTTTTTGAAGGTAATGGTTCATCTGTTCAGTATACGAGGCTTCACACATCGCGACCAAAGCTAAACGGTGCTCAACAATTTTGGCTTCATGTGCCAAAACATCTCGATGAGAAGAAGCCACCTTTTCAAGCAAAGCGACTTGCTCTGATACGTTCGCCACCCCTTTTTTAACTCTAAGTTGCGCTCTGGCCTCCAAAGAGAGATAAAGCCCCATTAAGCGATAGGCATAATTTCTATCAGCTAAGGATTGAGTAAAGCTTGCTACAGAGGTAGCTGTAGCGGTACGACGTTGATATTCCCATTGGCGCTCCCGAGATTGTTCCGTCGTTGAGTAAAGCGGCATCTTGCCGACAATCCCAATGTAATGCTCTGTGATCTCAGGCCAACCTTCTGAGTCATATTCATCAATGTTAGATTTCATACCCGCAACTAGGTTTAGATCGAGTTTGAATTTACTCTTTTCTGGGTAGCACTTAAGCACGGTATTAAAAATCGCATCCGGATCCACTTTTGGTGCAGGCGTGAGGGCTGGGGTTGGGGCGTTATAGTGGGGAGCTTGGCCTTTTAAAGTAGGGAGCTCGTAGGGCTTAATTTCTGGTGGCATCACCTCAGCTTCTTCCCAGGGCACACTAATTCCCCAATCATTGGCATAGGCAGCACTGAACGCGCATAAACTAATCCATATAAGGAAAACATTAATCAGCACGCGTCGACCTTCTTCCAGTACCTAACATCTGCAGACCACCGATTACAGCGCCGGCTTCCCATGCACCGGCCACAACACACATCGCCACCATGAACCAAATCAAGGCTTTGGTCGTGTCGTAACTTACATCACTCTCTAAGTTAATTCGCTGTGGAGAACGGCGCTCTACGATAGGCCGAAAAGAAGGAGGAAGCCGTCCTTCCTCGCTTGATGCCATTAACCAAACTTTGGAAGACAGTAAACATTTACGTGCTATTTGTGCTTTCCGGCCAGTCAGCTTATGCGCATCATCGATAAAAAGTAAGGCTTGGGTGTCAAGAAGGTAATCAGCTAAGAGATCCGCCTTAAGCTGCAAATTGAGCTTCCCCCAGGGCGTATAATCTTCTGATTGCACTTCTTTGTCTTGGTGCCATTTTGCAATGCCTTTCACCTCCACCCAACTTGATAAAGGCATCAGCCCCTCAAGTAAAATAGGTTGCGGCTTTTTCCCCCAGATTTCGTGTCGGCTATCCTTTAAACGCATGAGCCAGCGGCTTTTACCTGAATCATGCGCTCCAGTAATTAGCTGACACTCCTTCCGGCGCAAGCTGGTTTCTTTACGATCACGACTTGGCGCAAAGCGTCTTGGTGTATCAACAATCAATGGTGTCACATAACGTGTTCCATCTCTTCGCACTCGTTTATGATCGGTTCTGAGTTTCAAAAATCGCATTCTATTCCGTCCTTACTTACCCAGAATAAGGCACCATGTTAGAAACTGAAAAAACCAAATAGCTCGTTTCGAGCTTGTTCAAAACTCCATGTAATTGACATGTTTATAAGCAAACCAAAAGTAAAGTATTGAGCGAAGAACTGCTGTAAAAACCGCGCAACGAAAAAAATTTTTATGTGAAACATAGGGGTAAACAACAAAGACACGAGAGACAACAACAACCCAACACCCACATGCGCGAATAATACGGTCATTTAATTCGTTCACATTTATAACAGGCAATAGAATTCTTATGACGGGCTGGGTGATGCAACATAAAAACGTTAACATCAACCAAAGACCATCTTTCATCTTATTGTTGGCTTTTCAATCTCATACTTCATCAAGCGCGTATTTATACGACAGATTAATTAGGGCTGGGCATAGTCGCTTGGCTCGCCACACCATTGCAGGTCAAGACGTCACTCTTTCCCCTTTCTAAATAAGTTTGTGTACTGCTTTATCAATCTTCTTATCTAGCGAATTCATCACTGAGAGCTTGTTTGTATCTAAATCCATGAACCTAGATTTAGCGTGTCCCCGTCTAGACACTATGACACTGTCACTTACTATTTCTTTTACCAAGCCTTAGAACTTAGCTCCACCCACTTATTTTATATCGCTGGCGAACACCCGCAACGATCAGGGTAGTAAGACCCTAAAATGCAGGTACACAATAAAAAGTTATTGGATCAAATAAGAAAGAAATGAGGAATCAAGCGATCAGAAATCCATAGATTAATGAAGATAAACATATCAATTACATGAAATTAGTGACAAACATAAAGTAATTTTAAGGTTAGATGTTAGAGTATTAACACCTACTTAACAGGTAACATCAAAGCTCTCTAGAGATTTGGGGTTACCTGTTAAGTCACCGGCTGAACCTCAGTGAAGTTGGTATTATTTAAAACTAGATCCTTAAGGTTCTAGTTTCTTAGATAGGTGTTAAAAGTATCAACATCAACCGAAATCATATAAATAGTTACCGATTTAATATGAACATCTACCGATGAAATATCAATATTTAACGATCAATAATGTAAACATTTACCGAACTGAATAAGTTTAATATGAACATTTACCGATCTTAAAGATAGAATGATCATGATCGGCATAGTTCGTAGATCAACTATAAATAAAAACCAATTATATAACCTTAAATAGCGTTAATCGGCTTCCTTAGGTCTCATGGAAGATCTTCATCACATAACTAGACATTTACCGAAGACAGTGATTATTTACCGAAGTTTATAGTTATTTTATGTGAGCAAGTATAGATATTTACCGATCTGGTATAGATATCTACCGAACAGAGTGAGTTAATGACGACTATCTGTTAAAATAATACTATCGCATTATTAGGTAATGATCATGGCTTCAACATCTAGCTCTAGTTTGACGGTTATTAATGAAGAGGACCGTAAGAACCGGTTCATCTCATCCATTCTATTTTCAAGAGCTACCATCTTTCATCCAGCTTCACGCTTAACATCCACAATGCAATCCAAACTCATCGAGATTGCACAAAGTGGCGGTACCGATCCTAACTATCCGTTAGAAAGCGTGAACATAAATAGCTATGGAAAAAACTTTAGAGTTGACCTGCATGTTGATTATTTACTGCAACCCCATCGCGATATTTTAGAAACCATGCTGGCGTATGCTCAGACGATTCAACTAGACGATACTTCCTATGATGCCGGCGCACGTTTAACCTGGTCGCAGGTATACCAAACCATCACTGATGGCGATATCTCAGATACTCAACAAGATGGTTTTGATTCATTTATCGATCGTGACGCGACCGTTCTATCAATGAGCATGTATGAATTAGCAACCCGAATGGGCATGGCGACCACTCGCGCGAACTACGATCAAATAGAGCGTCGTATTACTCAATTAGCAACAGCCCACTTGGTGATCAATGAGCTTGATGAAGAACAGAATGTAGTAGGCAAAAAGCCATTAGAGTTTGTTCAAGATTACCGATTTTATTGTGATCGAAGTAAATTCAAGACAGGCCGTAAAAACAGTAAGAACCTCACTAATCATGTGTTCTTAGTGCCAGATATGCGTCTGCTGCAAGCAATACGCGACCATGGTTACTACTATCGATTAGAACAACACAAAATGACCAACTACAGTAAACCGTCGGTTCGTTCATTTTTAAAATATATTACTACGCATAAAGCTGAATTTTTACACAACAAGAAGTTTGAGTGGGCACTTGATAGCTACATTCAATCCATTGCTTCTAAAGTCAGTCATAGCTTCCGTAGTGATCTCAGAAAAGATTTGTTGGCCAATGCCGTACAAATTGAAAAAGATTTCAGCCTTCAATTTCGCGACGTTGGTAATGGCATACAAATATTTTATATAGGGGAGGGTGAATCATGATCACTCAATCTCTTGATAGCTTGATGTCTTCACCTGAAAGTCAGACCTTAAGCTTCAGTTTGAAAGGTTTACTTAAAGGACATGTAGGCATGCTGATTGCCGCGCCTAACGTTGGTAAATCTCACCTGGCTCTTTGCATAGCAATGGAACACGCTTCTTCAATGTCTTTACTCGGGATGAGTGCAGCCGACAAACCCGCAAAAACTTTGGTATTTAGTTCAGAAGACGGAGCCGGCGTGATTCAATCTCGCATGAAAGAAAAGCTGGCTAATTGCACTGCCACTATAAAGTCAGAGCTAAAAAACAATCTCCACTTTCTTACTGATCTTGAACCGATAGTTATTCCACCTGATAGTTCGGTCCAAGAACAGACAGAACATAAACAGTATTTAGAACAACTCAAACAAACCTTCTCTGAATTTGACTTAGTGATCGTCGACACTGTAACGGAATCAATAGGCCGTTGTGAGGAAGTAAAACACGATCGCTTAATCAAAAATGTTTTTCAGAACCTTGCCAGTGAATCAGGTGCCAGTTTGTTGCTTGTTCATCATGTGAATAAAGATGAAATCCGCGGTAACCAAGAAATTACCATGGCTTCAGGTGCCGGTTTAACGTCGATAATGCGACTAACAAAGTGCTTGTTTACGTTAAAAAGAAACAAAGAATCGTTGTCGATTAAATACCTTAAAAGCAATTACTTACCTGAAAATGAAAATCAAGAATTCGCGGTTGAAGTGAGACAAGGCCTCACCATTAATCCACAGGTCTTCAGTTTGAAATCGAAGGCGTCTAAGCCTGTGCGTTCCGCGCAAAGCATCAAGCAGAGCCCTAAAAAAATCACGCTGCCCGGGACGATTCCAGAACAAGAAGAAATTGAAGAGCGTAAAAATCTCAGGGATGTTTTGTAAGCGACCGCTCATACCTTCATACAGCACCGACATTCGGTGCTGTTTTTTTATCTGACACTGTTCGCATTCTCTGTTACCCGTTCATATTTTTTCGCTCAGCTTGTCCAGTTTGGATCGCCTTTAATTAAGGAGGAACCATGGCGAACTACGCGTATTTAAGAGTCTCATCAGACAGCCAAGATGTGGCAAACCAAAAACACGGGATCTATGACTACACCAATAAGGTTGGGATAGGCAATCTGGTGTTTATTGAAGATGTGGTGACTGGCAAGAAGAAATGGCGGCAACGTAAACTAGGTGCCTTAGTGGAGGGCATGACGAGCGGAGATTGCATCGTGTTTGCTGAAGTCAGTCGAATTGCGCGTTCGACGTTGCAAGTACTTGAGGTACTAGAAGTGTGTATGGAAAAGAAGATCAATGTCTATATCGCCAAACAGAACTTACAGTTGGATGGTTCAATGCAATCTCGCATAACCGCTACGGTGCTAGGACTTGCGGCAGAGATAGAGCGTGAGTTTATCTCTATGAGAACGAAGGAAGCGCTCGCCGCTAGAAAGAAAAACGGCATGATTCTCGGAAGACCAAAGGGCCAAGCTGAGAAGCTGAAGCTCGATGCGAAACGTGACCAAATAGAAAAGTATCTAAAAATGGGCTTAGGTATTCGACCGACGGCCAAATTGATTGATGAAGCGCCAAGTACGTTGCGTGATTACATGAAGCGTAGAGAACTAGTTGTGCAAGGGAGCAAAGAAGTTAGATGTATATAGTTGTATATTAAGTAACTTTTATTAAACAGACATAGGTAACTATCGTGGATAGTAAAGTCACAAGGATTTGTTGGAACTCTAATAATTGGAAGCACCCTTCAGGTCCTGAGGGTAAAAGTAAGGATACTGCTTCTTTTGAAGTTGAACCTGGATATGGTCATGAAGAGTGGATTTTTGATCTATCTAAATTAATTTCTGGGTTCAAATACTCATTCTTACAAGGAATCAACACACCGAAAAAAAGCCATCAGGGGCGAAAATTTAAAATAAGCTTGTTCTGCGTTTATGAAGGCAAGAAGCTCTGTGTTGGCCATATAGATAGCGTTGAATGTTTAACTAGAGAACAAGCTGCCTTAGCTGTTAAAGAATACAATTCCAATGATTGGTTTAAGGAAATGTATCAACAGCTCGTTGATATAGATATTCCTTCTCCTCGTATCATTGAAGATGACCCTTTGTTTAACTTCAACATTCGTTTTAGTCCTCATGATCTTGTTATATATGATAATTTTATTGATATCAGTAGCGATTATAATAGTACAAGGTACAAGCTTTTCGATGACATTCGTGCTGCGAACTCACAGACTACTTTATCGAGCGATATACTAGATCTAACATCAAGCGACCTATCTGATACTGAAAAACAGCAATTTATTTCTTCACGAGTTGGCCAAGGTGTGTTTAGAGATAATGTTACTTCTGTCTGGGGGGGAGAGCATTGTGCTGTGACATTGGTTAATGTTCGTGAAATGCTCATAGCATCCCATATTAAACCATGGAGTCAGTGTGAGACTAAAGATCAGCGACTGGATGGAGCGAATGGTTTGCTGTTGTGTGCTCACATCGATAAGTTGTTCGATAGGCACTTACTTTCTTTTGAATGTAGGAAAGACCGGTTTCTACTTCGAGTCTCTCATAACTTGGACAAAAAACTCCTATCTTCTTTGGCGATTGATGAGGGGATAGAGTTAAACACACAGCCTTTAGGTCTTGATGAATTGGCTCGGTTTAAAAATTACATGAAAGAACACTTTGAGGTTTTTAGCATTAAAAACTCCAGTGAAGCAAAGTAAGCTATATTAGTAGTGTTCATAAAGGTGTAACTTTGTGGACACTACTTATCACCCCTCTCAATACTGTTCAGTTAGTCTTTTAAATATAAAGTGAACATGTACACTAAATTTAACTAATCTTAATGTTCACTTTAAGGCTCTTCTCATGAAAATAGGCTATGCCCGTGTCAGCACTCAAGACCAAACGCTCGATGTTCAGATTGAACAGCTTAAATCGATAGGCTGTGAAAAGATTTACCAGGAGCAGGTGAGCGGTAAAACCTCAGACAGAGAGCAGCTTAACTTGTTACTGGACTTTGCCAGGGAAGGGGACATTATTCATGTTACCAAGGTCGATCGCATAGCCCGTAATACCATTGATGCTTTGCAAATTGCCGATCAACTTGCAGCAAAGAAAGCCGGCTTAGTGTTCCATGACTTGGGTGATCTGGATATCAACAGCGATGTGGGTCGAGTTATTTACACCACCATTTCAGCGTTCGCAGAAATGGAGAGAAAACGCATCCTACAGCGCTGTAATGAGGGTAGGGAGCGCGCACGATCTGAAGGGAGGCACCTCGGCCGATTTCCTGATAAGACGCTTCACCAACGCATTCAAGAGCTTGCAGAGCAAGGCATGAATAAGCACGCTATCAGTAAGGAGTTAGGGTGCAGTCGGACGACGGTGTATAAGGTGCTGGTATGATTAGTTATGATTTTGATGACGATTATGTTTTGCTAAAAAAAGCAAAACATAATAAGAAAAAAGACTGCTGGATAAAATCGAAATGTCACTCTGATGTTGATAATAGCTTCTTCGTTTCCCACGCGTTATTTAGCTCTTACTATGAGGGGAATGTTTTGTTCATGATGTTCAAGTTGATACCGAAATATCATATTAAAAACAATAGCGTGCAAGAAATTATATCTTCACTGGGAGATCATCAACATACTTTCTGCGTTAACGTTAATAGGTTAACTAAGACAGTGCGTTTTGGTCCACAAAAAAACCTTGGTATGCTCGAGCTTCAAATGAGGTATCAAGGCTTGGGGACTTATTTGTTCACAAAGCTTGTTTCTGAGCTAGTAGTATTCGACTGTGCTGACTATCAGGTTAATGATGTTCCTTTGCATGAGAATGATGCGAGAAGTAGGGCTGGAAGAGTTGGACGAAATACTTTCTATAAAGGGTTAGGTTTTACACTGCATGATTATGACTGCGATGATTACAGTAATTGTAATTGCATCAATGAATGGGAGAAAATCAAAGCAGGCTACTGTGTTGCCAACGTGGTAGAAGAGTTGAATAAAGAATTCACCAAAAAAACTCTTACAAAATTAGAGGGTAAGCACATTAAAGCATTGAATTACAGGTGTAAGGGTTCCATCGAGCTTAATCAAGTCTAACTCGTCTTTAAACACGTTAATATAAGTTTTCAGAGCAGGGAGGTGTTTCTCGTGCAAAACGTATACAAATGTATTGTATTAATTTGGGCTCTTTTTTCTTCTGGAGTACTAGCATCCAGTTTCTGCCCTCAAGAGCGACCTAAGGAAAATGGAGTATTGCTCTATGCATCATGCAGCAAGTTAGAGCAAGAAGGTGAAGTTGCACTTAAGCCATGGGAGGATCTTGACAATGGAAGCAAAGGTGTTGACTCGTTTGCTACAGACGAGATCTGTGCATGTTACGCTTACAAAGATTCAAAAGTGGGTAAAACAGCAATTAATATTACTTCTATTAGATATTTTGTCAGGGCAGACAAAGATCTAAAAAAAGTGACTACTTTGTATAGAAACAGCGCTTTCTATCAAAGAGATGGGAGCATTGCTGATAAACATTTGGAAAAAATCGAAAACTCGAAATACGACGAATTCCACGAAAACCATGGAGTATCGACTCGCGACTTGATTAAAGACTTTCATGCCTACTTAGATGAATATGCGAAAGAACGCACATTTGAACCCGCAGATAGAAGGGACAAATTCACATTTGTTGGCTCGGAAAATAGCGGAAAAGATCGGCTTAGACGTAGTTACTTAATTGGTTTTATAGGTAATCAGAATGGCACCTGGGTTCCTTTTAAGATTGGAACTGGTGCTAATGGATCTAATGGGAAATACCTAAGAAGGGTAGACCTTAAAATAGCTGATTTATATGTATCAGGGCTCAATGGTGAACGAGTTTATAGCATGATAGGGCCAGACTAAAATGAAGAGTCTATTTGAGTCTTTTAAAAATGCCAATATCATGATCTCTAAAGCTAGGTCAGCGAGTGCAGAGCAATTAACAGGATTGTTAACCTTAGCCTTCTTCCTTCATACCTATTCGCAAAAAATGATAGGGAATAAAGTGGATATAGAGAGTTTGGCGTGGTTGGCGATCAATCTACTGAGCTTAGGTCTACTTGTTTTTTTTTGTACAGGTAAGGTTCTGGGTGAACGCTCGGAGCATTATATCGCGAACTTTTGGCGATTTTTGAGAGTGCTATTGGTCAACTACATATTGGCAATATTGGTTCTTTGCACTGGGAGAGATGGGGCGATTTATTCTTGGTTTAAATTGGCCTTAGATTATGATCTTACAAGGTTTTCTATTTCATTTTTGTGTTCTTTAGGAGCTACACTTTTATTGATGTTTTATTCACGAAAGGCAATGAATAACCATAACGAAAGGTCTGAGTTTTTGTGGGTGAGTGCAGCGCTTTTATTGGTAACAACGACCTTAATGATTATCACCTATAGCTATTAGTTTAAGCTAATTGTGGCCTTGCTTACCACTCCAGCCAAAACTTGCCACTTCTAAGTGGTGAACACGAAAAAACATGTCATGGGCTAAACCCGTGACGCTGCGCGACACAGCCCATCACATAAACGTCATCACCACCCAGGCGGCTGCGCTTTGTCTTCCGTAGCAAGGCTGCTTTAAAGATCTATTACCAGCCCCAAACCCCAAGCTTGGGGCCTTTAGTTCAAATTGAACATAATGTGGAATAATACAAAATAGCACGTGCCGGTTCGCCAGCAAGCTGTCGGGCACTGGGCTACTTCAAGTATTATTGGACATTATGTGTAAATTTTCACAACCGCATAAAAAGCATGCTTTAAGGCGGCCAGGCAAGCTGGCAGTTGTTTATCTGCCTTGCCCAAAAACACGGGCAAAGCAGGGCTATTGGCTAACGTATCAAAACACAAACGACGTGTTTTGATACGTTCACTTCCTCATTTGCCTGGTACATTCTTTGGTGTGGGTAGTTTTTGTTGGCCGTGCCGGCCAATGCGCGTGCCCCCGGCACTCGGCCAGCCCTCTTCGATCTCATTCTTTTCTTTGCCCATTTGGCTCCGGGCTGCAGTGTTTGTGTTCCAATAACCACTATCGCTTTAATTCGTTATCGGGTACCCAGTGTCTAATGAGTATTATCTTGTCCACAAACACACACCACATCCCCCGCCCACCCAATGCTGCGCCCCGTTCTCTAGTTTAACCAGCTTTGCAAATGCTGTTACATCGTAGGCGTAATAAACATTGTCACTCGTTGGTTATAGGCGCAGCGGTGGTCGTGTCGTGGTGGTCAGTTCACATTTTATTTATGTTTCAAACTGAACGGATTGAAAAAAATGTTTTAGACCATATATTCTCTTAGTAGACATAGGGTTATGAGCATTGAAATGGAATCAACAATTCAAAATTTGTTAAGAAAACAGTCTAAATTAAAGGCCAAAAAAATAGCATCGGTTTTGGGCTTTGAACGCAAAAAAGTAAATGCACTACTGCACGCTAATTCTTCTGCTTTTATCCAGAATGATGACTATGAATGGTCTTTAGTTAACGGAGCGTTGGAAGTGGTCTTTCCTGTTCCCGAAGGTCGCTGGTTAACTTCCGATGGTTTTGAAGAGGTGATAAAGCAGTACAGTGGTTTATGGGCTCAGGAAACTACTGCAATTGAAATGACTTTTCTTGGAGGGAGTTTCTTACTTGATTCTCTGGGAAAACTACTCGCTCTTATTAACCAATTAGTGCATCAAAATAAGTCTGTTTCATTAGATTTTAGTGCGTGTGATCAGTCTTTCACATACTTGTGTCGTATTGGTTTTTTTGAGCTGATTGATCCGAATGTTGTCGTTGCTCCTAATGTAAAGGATGCATCTTGTTATTATGGTCAAAACAGTAAGGTTATGGAGTTTGGTGTTATTGCTCCAGAAGAACCAGATGAAAGCATTCCTCTTCAGCTTAAGCAAGCGTTCATAGAACAGGCTGGTAAAATACACTCCAATGCTGCTTTCACTATGATTTCAGAACTCTTTGGCAACGTTCGGGATCACTCTAAATCGCTGATCGATGGTTTTGCAGCGCTGCAAGTTTATTCGAAGACCAATAGAATACAAACGGTTATCTCAGATAGCGGTGTGGGAATTGCGAATTCGCTACGACTGGTTTTAAAAGATCGCTACCCGGAAATATACCAAGAGTTTAAAACCGTCAATTCTGAAAATGATGCATTGCTCATTAAGCGTCTATTTGAACGAGGTCGTATAAGTAGTGCAGAGCATAATCCTGATGAAAGCCGCGGTTTAGGCTTAAAAAGAAGTGGTGATATTGCCGCTAGGTTTAATGCACAAATACGAATTAGACAAGAGTCGTTCGAGTTAACTCTTATCTATTCCCAAGGGAAACTCTCTCGCCACGAAGTGAGCCATGGCTTGCAAAAATTATGTGGTTCGCATATTTGTTTTGACTTTTATCTTGATTAATTTAAGATCTTCTCCTTAAATTATCAATATGAATCAGAATGAAATGATAATCAAACTCCGCGATTTTACGAAAGATGATCACCCTTTTGGCAATGTTCAAGGGAAAGATGTTTTCCATAAATTGATGAAAGAAGTCGACTCTCATGCCTCTTGCTCTGTATTTGGCATTTCTCTGGATGAGATAGAGGCGACAGATGCATCTTTTCCACGTGAAAGTGTTGTGGCTCTTGCTCGTTTGTATCGAGGTGAAAAATGCTTTTATTTAATTGATGTAGCTGATCAGGATCTTATTGATAACTGGTCCTATGCGGCTGAGGCAAAAGGCCAACCTCTAGTAGTTTGGTCGGGAAATCAATACAAAGTGATAGGCCCTGAAATGACGAAAGGTACTCGAGATGTAGTTGAGTTCGTTTTAGATAACGGTTCTGCAACGACTGCTAGTATCTCTGCTGCATTTGGTATCAGTATTCCTAACGCCAGTACTCGATTGAAAAAACTTTACAGTGCAGGTTATATCACTCGTTCCGAAGAGGCTGCAGAGTCTGGCGGAAAAGAATTTATTTATTATGCAATAAAATCTGATTAAACAGCTTGTGTTAATCAGATTTTAAGATTAGAATCCTCTTGTAGCTGAGAGGATTCTTTTTTATTTCAGCTTAAACAGATTAATTAAATCAGATTTAGGGGGCCTTGTGGCAACTAACGGAAAGACAGGTGACAACCGTCGTCATGGGATGGTTCGCGAACGTTCACAGACTCAAACGCCTTCTGGGCATTGGGTTAAACGCGACGCGAATACAGGGCGTTTTATGAATGTGAAGCAAGACGGGGCACCCTTTAAAGGTGTTCGAAAAGAAAAATAAAAAGGCACTTTCAGTAAAGTACTAAAAGTGCCTTTTTAACGTGAAGTGAACTGTAGTCGTCATTGACGTGATCGATTACAAGACTCAACACAAGAGGTCCAGGTTTGCTGTTGAAACCAAATCGCTCGGTGAGAATTGCGATATTACCTTTCTACAGTGTTCACTTCAATCTTAGGGTTCCCTCTTTATTAAATAAGATGGAGGAATCTCACATGAGTATTCGACCAAAACTTGTTGATGTTTGTTCGTATGTCCGTCGCCGATTGGGCCGACTTGAATACGTTTGCAAACACAAACGCTCTCTACCGCAATAACTTGAATTTTCAGGCGGGCCTCGCTCGCCTTATAGAAAGGTAAACTACGATGTTGGGTTTTTTAACTAATCCACTGGTTCTGGCTTTGGTCATAGGCCCTATAGCCGGTATCTTTTGGACAAAATTTTTAAATAAGGACTCTGATGATGACGAGTCTGACTCTTGTAACAACCTAAATGTGATCGGCAATGGTGATATCACTGCTAATGAAGGGAGTAACGTCCAGATTGGCAAAGGTAATCAGGTTACCAATAACAATCATCACTACAACGGTGGACAACTACCTAGATCTGAGGGGGATGGTGAGCTCGTATTCTTCACTGTTATTGGCTTCATCACCGCATTTATCTACATTCGCTACAGTGATTGGGCCATAGGCATTTGTTTGCTATTCCTTTTATTTAATATCGCTTTCACCTTGGTTTATCGTGAAAGTAGTCAAGTGAAATTGATAAAGCTCATCGGTTACAGCGCCCTCTTTTATATTCTCTTCCTTGTGTACCAATCGCCCATCAATCCTTATTACGTTGCCGTTGTTAAGGGGTTAAGAGGGCAAGGTTTAAAAGCCTATATTGAAGCGTTCCGTCTCGGCGAATTGCCATTTTCTGTAATTAAAACAGCCATAATGCAAGCCGGAAGCTTACTTTTCTCGATATTGTCGGCTCAGATGATTAGAACCACTCTTCTAAATCGTGGATTTGTACACAATGCGAAGCGACTGTTTGTGCTAAGTATAGGTGTAGCCATGCCCTTCTACCTGCTTCATATTGATGCGGCTAATGGGCACATTATCGCCCTATTAGGAGAGTTAATATGAAGAAGTTATGTTTAATCGGCCTATCGCTGCTGCTTTCAGCCTGTGCCTCAACGGTTCCAAAAGAAGTCGTTGAACTTTCATACAAAATCAATCAAGACATGACCCACATAGAACATGCATACACCGATCTAGTTCGTCAGCATATTGCTGTGCTCAAAAAGCAGCGAGAAGATTACCTGTATAACGAATGGGTTCCCGACTTATTAGAAGACTGGATTCAAGAAGGCATGTTGATTGAAATGGCTCAAGGGAAAGTGGTCTATGATGACCAGGTTGAAGATTTTGTGTCAGTCGATAAACCAGACAGAATCGCTCAGCTAAACAGTATTAAGGACTGGGCTCTTGTGGCAACAGATGAAATAGAGGTGAAACGTCGAGAGCTTATTACTCCATTAGAAAAAGCAGAGTCGACGATGATTGCGGATATTCAGCAAAGTTTTGGCCTCATGAAACAAGGTAATCAAACCATTACTGCCCATCTTAATAGCATTCGTGAAGTTCAAGATGTACAGAATCAATTGCTGGAGAGCGTTGATTTGGAGCAACTTAGAAATAAAATTAATCAACAACTTAGTGAGTTATCGGATCAGGCTGAACAAGGCTTAGATAAGGTTCGTGAACTCGACAGTAAAGCACAACCTTATCTGGAGAAAACCCAATGAGCATGAGAAACCGAATTAAAAAGTCAGTCGCTGTTGCTAATAGTAAAAACGCAGCGCGAGAAATGCAGTTATTACTCGATACTCGATTTGATTTAGAGAGTCTTAGCCCTGCGATCAAAGATCATGAGAAGTACCAAGCCTTAATGGACGTGATACAAGTGGCATCTGATCGTAACCTAAGCGTTGCCGAGTTAGAGAGCAATATTCGCTATTTAGGTGAAGGTGCTTGGGAATTAACACAAGATATTATTAAGGCCGTGAGCTAGGGGGATTTATGCAAATTGATATGCACTACTATGGTACTTATTGTCTAGCTCGCACGGCTGGACTCTCTCGAGAAGCTTCGCGAATCATCGCAACTTCAGCGCAATTTGTAGATGATAATGCTAAGCAAAATGATATTAGTTTGGAAGACGCCTCTAGCTGTCAGGTTGAGGCAACAGCTCACCACACCGCAGATGTCAGCAATATTGATCCTGATGATCAAAGACAAGTTTGGGTTCCTTTCCATTTCTTGCCTGGTAATGAAGGTGATTCATTTACTGAACGTCTGATGTGTCGAAAAAATAGCGCAGTTGCTCGTCAAATGTGTGACAACCACTTAGCACAATCAACCAAGCCTTATTTTTTGGAATTACTCGGAGTAATGGCGCATGTTTACGCTGATACTTTTGCTCATTATGGGTTCTCTGGCGTTAGCTCAAGAAGAAATAGGGTAGATAGTGATTCGTTTGATTTCAAAGATCTAAATGATGACATGCATGCCTACATTGTCGGTAAGAAAGATAATTTCTTTGCTCGCTTTAACCCGTTTGTTCGCAATATTAAATCTCAGTTAGCGCAAGATTTATCTGGCGCTTTGGGTCACGGGGGAGTGGTGACATTCCCGGATAGACCGTATTTAACGTGGAGTTTTGATTATGAAAGCGGAGAAAATTCTGGATGGAGGAATAACCCTGAAACGTTTTTGGAGTATTGCCAGAGTCTTCATACGATATTAAGCAGTGTGGCAGATACTTGCTCAGAGCATGCAGACCTCGCACAGCGACAAGATTGGGATCAATTAGCACCGAAACTACAAGCTATTTTGAATTACCAAGCAAAAGGTGATGAGAGATCGCTCAAATGGCAAGGTGAAGCCCAGTCTGGCGATCTGTTTAATTTTTCGGAAGATATTCCTGAATATCGCGACTGGAATGAAGGTTTTGAAGCATTAGAAACTGGCAATAGTGAAGAGGCAATGGTCCATCCTATTTATCGCTACTATCAGGCAGCGTCTTACCATCGTTGGTATGTTTTAAGAGAGTTGCTACCAGAACATGGTTTGATGGTGGTGTAGTGAAATCAGCCCATTAAGTTGGGCTGATTATTCAATATATAAGAGGATAGATGAGCAAAATATTGTTTCAGATATGAGCACTGATTTACTCTGCTTTCATAAAGGTCATACATTCAAATACAGCTCAGCCATCTCATCTAGTTTGGCTTTGTTAACTTTCCAATCGGGCATTACAGTGGTTAATAGTCGCCAGAACCGGTCACTGTGATTGTGCTCTGCAATATGACAAAGCTCATGCAAGATGACGTAATCGATGCACTCTTTAGGTGCTTTTACTAAATGTGGATTAAGTAAAATACGACCAGTTGTAGAACAGCTACCCCATTGCCTTGTCATTGGCATGATAGTCAAATTGGGCAAGCCAGTTACCCAACTAGTGAGGGGCAACAATTCAGCTAAACGTTGGTGGAAAATAATATAAGCACGATGTTCATACCACCCCATCACCCATTTTTTGATTAAATCTGCCTCTTTATCCCCTTGATAGCTAACTTCCAAGCGTCCTCGTTTTAGCTTAATCGTCGGCACGACCTCATCATGTTCAATGAGCTTTAGGCGGTATCGTTTTCCAAGATAAAAATAAGTTTCACCGCCAGCGTACTGACGGGGTGAAACAAACTCTTGTTGTTGGCGGAACTCAACTAAGTTATCCCAAATCCAGCGAGCGCGTTTCAGTACAGCTCGCTTTATCTCTTCTTTCGAAGCTTTTTCCGGGGCTGTTACTGTAATGCGTTCGTCAGGATGAACCTTGATGACCACCTTTCTGAGATCATCAACAGACCGGCGAATAACGTCGTAACGCAGAACTTCTTCACCGTAGTAAAAAACGCCTTGCTCATGGATATTCGCTTTTATATCAGTCATATTTTGTTAGCTTGTTGCTTCACCACATCGATAATCTTTGCAATGAATTGAGTGGTTGGCTCAATGTCTTCAAATACTTCGAAGAGCATCGGTAACAGTTCTAGTTCAATGTTATTGCTTAGATCGCTGGCATTAATAGAAAACTGTTTAGATAAACGCTTAATAGCTTCATCAATATCAAGTGACAATGTCACCATTTTTTCTTGTGAGATAGCGACTTTTCCAAGGATAAATAACCCATAATAAGCACGAGCTTGAAAGTTGCCCTTTAGCTCTTCAGGGATGTTGTCCATCTCTCGCTTCTTCACCTTTTGCTCGAACTCTTCAAATAACAGGTACTGCTTAACAGGGCTGTCAAACATCGCTTCTGCTTCAGCTAACGCTTGGCTAAGCAACTCAGAGAAGTAAGCCTTCGCATACGGGTCATCTTGAAGTTCTTGCTCAATGGCTTTTACTACACGGCTTTGTATTTTTGCTTGCTCTGTTTTGGCCTTTTCTGGCGTCATCTCTTCAATAGAAAAGCCATGGCCTAATTGACCGACGTTGTAGAGTTCATCGTTGTGGTCAATGCTTTCACCTACCACATGCTTATCCATTATGGCTTTGATTTCATCGGCGTACTCATCGTAGTCAATAATTTCATTCGCATCTTGTTGAACTTGGGTTCTAAGTTCAGTGAACAGCTTTAATGTTTCCTTATATTCGGTTTGTTTTTTTGTCGTGACATCTGTGAAGAAGCTTGCTGATTGCAACGCCACGCCTAAGCATTTTGCAAATGCACTGAGGGCGGCATAAAAGTCTTCTCTAGCTTTTAGTTTACGGTCCACAAACTCGTCACCAATCTTATGATGATCGGGGCTTAAGTAACTGCGTAGAGAGGCGTTGTCTTGCTTGTTCTTTACGTCATCGAATACTTGCCATAGTGCTTGATATAGATAAGGTAAGCGTTTGTACTCCGTTTCCATATGATGATAGAGATCTTTCAAATCATCGATGTTGTAACCTTGTTGAACTTGCTCAGCGAGATCTTGGTACTTCTTAATGGTGACATCAAGACGGTCCAAAATACCGTAGTAATCGATCAAGTAGCCATATTTTTTATCTTCATGTAGGCGGTTTACTCGAGCCACAGCCTGGATAAGGTTGTGATTATTTAAACTCTTATCAATATAGAGAACCGTGTTTAATGGCTCATCAAAACCAGTTAGTAGTTTGTCGACAACAATAAGTATGTCGCGCCCGTCAGGTCGACTGAACGCCTTAATGATGTTCTCTGTATAGATTTTTTCATCTTGAGAACCGACATTTTCAGCCCACCATTGCGTCACCAAGTCTTTGCTTTCTTGATCAACTTCTTCTTCGCCTTCCAATCTTTCAGGAGGTGACATCACTACTGCACTTGTCACTTTGCCGATTTTATCGAGCGCTTTCTTGTAGCGAATGGCCATCGATTTTGATGAACAGGCAAGCTGGCCACGTAGCCCTTTGACTTTGAAGTTACCAAAGTGGTCTGAAATATCGTGAGCAATCAGTTCTAAGCGGCCTTCTGTTTCATACAATTGGCCACGCTTAGCAAACTTGCGTTTTAGGTCGCTTTTTTGCTTAGTTGAAAGCTGCTCTGTAAAGCGAGCAAACCATTGATCAATAGCGTCGGATTCTATGCACAATTCAGGTTTGCGTTGTTCATACAAAAGTGGTGATACGGTTTCGTCTTTCGTTGCCTGTTGCATGGTGTAAGAATGAATGATTGGACCAAACTTACGTTCTGTGACGTTCTTCTTAAGTAATGGGGTACCCGTAAAGCCAATGAAGGCTGCGTTTGGCATGGCTTGCATCATTTGAATGCTATTTTCGCCGCCATGGCCACGGTGCGCTTCATCAACTAGAACAATGATATTCTCACTTGGGTTGAAGCATTTTTTACTTTCCACCGCTGTCTTAAACTTATTAATCAAAGAAAAGACAATGCGCTCGTTACCTGAGGTGATTTTCTTAGCCAGTTCCTTGCCTGATGTCGCGATAGCATTACGCTTTTGCAGTTCGGTATAAGCGCCAGAATCTAAAAAGGTATCGCTGAGCTGGCCTTCTAAATCGACACGGTCGGTAATCAGGAAAATACGGCACTGTTTCAACTCTTCTAACCAAATAAGGGCTTTGGTGAGTAGCACCATGGTGAGCGATTTACCCGAACCTGTGGTGTGCCAAATAATGCCACCTTCACGAGCTCCTTTATCGTCTTTTTGTTGTACCTGCTCGAGGATTCGTTTGATACCAAAGTATTGTTGATAACGCGCTACAATTTTACCCTTCTTGCTATCAAATACCGTAAATAAGTGGACAAATTCCAACAAGCGCTTAGGCGTCAATAAGCCGATCAGTGTTTTGTCTTGCTCGGTCACTACACGCTCACCGCTTGCCAATTGTTGTTCGAATTGCTGGCGTTTTTCTGCAGGGCGATGATTAAAAATGGCATCCATTTGAACGCTGGTTAGTCGGCGGTTTTTAATCTCGTTAAATTGTTCTGGAGTGAAAATAAACTCTGGTGCGTTCTGCTCTTCATTCTCTTTCGGCTGCTCTTCTCGCCAGCGGGACCAGAATTTCTTTGAGGTACCACAGGAACCATAGCGAGCATCGTAACCATCAATCGACAGTAACAATTGGCTATGAATAAACAGGTGTGGGATCTCATTCGTTCCTTGGTTACGAATGTTTTGTCTGATCCCTTCGTCCAATGTAGGCTTGTTGACCTTTTTTGCAGCCGGCCTTTTCGCTTCGATTACTACCCAAGGCAATCCATTGACAAAACAGACAATATCAGGCTGTCGAGATCCGGTTCCACGGCTGTTTTCAATGTTCATTTCTTCTGTGAAGTGAAGCTCGTTTTTATACCATTCCTTCCAATTAACTAGCGGAATGGTTTTTGTCGCTTTACCCTCACTGTGTTTTTCAGTCACGGTAATACCGTAAGCATACAAGTTGAACAGATTTTCATTAGTGCTAACTAAACCTTCGGTTAAGGTGCTGATTGTCACTTCACTGATAATAGAGCGAATGGTTTCTGGCTGTAGCTTGCGAGTCTTCCCTTTGAACAGATACGTCACCGATTCAAGGTAGGTTTGCAGCTTTGGTACCAACACCACTTGAGAGGTAGATCCGCGAAGGGCTGTGCATTGCACCGGTGGGATAAAGGTATAACCGAGCTTACTGATCAGCTCTAACGCAGGCAGTTTGGCTGTAATTTCTTCTGTGGTTTTTGGTAGGGTACGACTTTCCATATTGTCCTCTGGTCAGGCTAAATCCAAGAAACAGGCCCTTACTATAGTAAGAGCCATGGGAACAATTAAGCGGCGATTTTTACGCGGCGCTTGCCGGTTAGTAGCTGCTGCATTAGCGCTTTCTTTTCTTGCTTTAAGTGAGCGAGTTTTTCTTCAAGCAATTCGATTTCCTTGTCTGCCGCGGTTAAGACCGAGGCGATTTTTTGTTGTTCGTTATATGTAGGGCAATAAACCTTTAATCCTCCAACATCAGAGGAGTTGATTGCCGGGTAGTTAGAGCCTACAACTAAACTATCAATCTGCCCTGTGATATGAGCACCAAAAATATATTGGTAAACATAATCAGCGCTAACTTGTTTCTTTGATGTAAGAACAGAAAAACCAGTTGATGCGATACATTCAGAATAACTACGTGTTACTTTAGCAAAGCCCTTTAAGTTAGGTCGAACAGTAGATAATAAAATATCACCATCTTGCAAAATACGCCGAGCCCTTGACGGAGCATTAGAGAATACAACGTTTTCCAAATCTTTCGATATGACACCACCGGCTACATCGGAAAGTGATATATATTTAAATTCAAAATCTTCGTGAGTCTTTTTACCTAAAGACTTGCGATCTATATCGACTAAATCTGAGAGAGAATATCGATTCCACTCCCCCTCAAACTCTTTCCCTGTTTCTGGGTTAACCAAACGCTTCTTACCCGTCAACAACTGCTGCATCAGCGCTTTTTTCTGTTGCTTGCTGTTTGCAATCAACTTCTCTGTGGTCGTGATTGCTTTATCCCAAGTTGAAAGGATTTTTGCAATTTTTTGTTGCTCCGGGAGCGGTGGAGAAGATACCTTTAGTTTTTTTATGTCTGCAATGTTAATTCGTGAGACTGTAGAGCCGATTGATAGTCTAGAAATATCAGCTTTAGTTCTTTCAGTATTTAGAATTAGAGATAGAAATACAGGGTCTGTTTTTTCTTTCATTGGACGGAGCATTACCATACGCTGCCCCATGCAAACTTTTGTATTGTAAGGTACTAAACAGCTTTCACCAGCAGGAGCTTCTCGAGTAAATAGTACATCTCCATATTCGGGGACAGCTCGCTGAGTCCACTCTTTGTAACCTTCAGAAGTCGTGAACTTCATATCCTCCATTAGTAGCTGCCCATTGCGAACATTGCTAGTTCGTACAACTAGGTAGTTTGAACTTCCAACATAAGGAGCGGTTTTGTGCTCGCAGTCGACCACGGTACAGAGCTCTGAGATCTCTTTTGCTTCCAACAAACTATAAGGCATAACCTAATTCCTTTAGATACTTTGTCATGTCTGTTTCTAGATCGGCTAACAGGCTTTGCAGAGCCAAGCGTTCTTTGCGCACTTCGACCAGATCAACCTCTGCTTCTTCTTCAAATGTATCAACGTAGCGTGGGATGTTCAGGTTGTAGTCGTTCTCGATGATTTCATCTAGATCAGCAAGGTAAGCGTACTTATCCTTAAATACACGATTCTTGTAAGCTTCCAAAACGTCTTTAATGTTTTGCTCTGTTAGCTGGTTTTGGTTCTTACCGGCTTTGAAGGCTCTTGAAGCATCAATAAACAGGACTTTGTCATCGCTTTTCTTCTTCTTGAAGATCAGGATGGCAGCAGGGATACCGGTACCAAAGAACAGCTTTTCTGGTAAACCGATAACTGCATCTAAAAGACCATCATCAATTAACTGTTTACGGATTTTGCCTTCCGCAGCACCACGGAACAACACCCCATGAGGTACTACTACACCGACGCGGCCACCGAGTAAGCCGTGATCTTTTGGTGCGATGGTTTCGACCATGTGGCTAAGGAAGGCATAGTCGCCCTTGGTTTTAGGTGGAACACCGCGGTGGAAACGTGCAAATTTGTCTTTTGCTGCATTCTCATGGCCCCACTTATCAAGTGAGAATGGAGGGTTGGCAGTCACAATGTCAAAGCTCATCAGTTTCTGGTTATCATCTTCTGTCAGCTTTGGATTGTTGAGCGTATCGCCCCATTCGATGCGGTGATTATCTTCACCATGTAGGAACATGTTCATTTTGGCTAATGCCCATGTGCCACCGATCGCTTCTTGGCCATACAGTTCGTAGTTTTTTGAATCGTGATTTTCACGAACAAGCGCACCACATTTTAGAAGCAACGAACCTGAACCACAGGCAGGGTCACAGATGGTATCGCCAGGCTGTGGATCAAGTAACTGAGCCAATAAATCTGATACTTCTGGTGGGGTATAGAACTCACCTGCAGATTTGCCACTGCCCGCAGCAAAGTGTTTAATAAGAAACTCATAAGCGTTACCGATGATGTCGAGCTTGCCTACGCGCGCAGGGCTTAAATCGAGCTCCTTTTTACCAAATGCTTCTAACACAGCACCAAGACGTTGGTTTTTGGTTTTTTCATCACCGAGTTTGTCAGAGTTAAAGCTAATATCTTGGAAGACATTCTTTAGCTTGCTGCCATTGGCATTTTCAATTGCTTCAAGTGCAAGGTCGATACGCTCTCCATTACCGGCTTCTGCTCGTTGCTTATACAAATCCCAAAAACTAGCGTTCTTTGGTAAAACAAAGCGTTGCTTAGCCATCATGGCGTCAACAAGCTTTTCATTGTTCTTGTGTTGCTCCATCAACTTGGAATGTTCGTGTTTGTGTACATCGGAGATGTATTTCACAAATAGCATGGTGAGGATGTAATCTTTATACGTTGATGGTTCGATACCACCGCGAAATGCATCACAAGCGGCCCATACCGCTTTGTTTACATCGTCTTGTTGTACTTGTTCTTGTTGCGTCAATTCTGTCATGGTTACTGCCTTATTTTGTAAGCTGGCTGGCAATGCTAGAGAGCATCGCCTGATTGCTGTCCATTAATTCTTGGTAATGCTGTTGCTGCTGTTTAATGTTGTCGTGTAAAGCAACAATTGTGTCTTGTTCTTTTTTTGTGGGGATTGGGATTATCAAATCCTCAATGGTCTCTCTTGAATAGACCTTTACCCCGATAGAAGCTTTTGCTCCCACCTCAATTTGATTTTTTATCCGTCCGTGATGGCTAAGTACAAAAGCAAGGTAATGCGGGTTCACTTCACCATTGCTTACACGGTAGTGGTGATACATATTGCTGCAAATTGTCTTTTGATTGCTTTTATCGCTTTCGTAAACGAATACTTGTTGCTTTAGTCCTCTTGAAAGGATGAGCAAATCGCCATCTTGCAAATATTCAGGTTCTTTCTTACTGCTTAATTCAGTGGTGATGACACTCTCCCACTGGATCTGCTCGTCTTTAATATCTTTAGGTTGAATCACTCTGACGCCAGTCGCAGAGGCTTCTATTCGACTGCGAAAGTTGTATGGCACGTAACGAGTGACGATCCGCTTTAACTTCTTTTCTATTGCTTTCATCGCAGCTCCCTCACTTTGTATTGTTAATACTACACTAAAAAAACGGCAAATCAACACTTAAAATGTAGTATTGGGGATACTACAAAACTAATTGGGCCTTTTATTGGTTTTTTTGTGTACAAATTTTACATTTTTTACTAATCTATAGATGTAAAAAACGTAAAGGAAAAAGATATGAATACATTAGAAGCACCGGTTGAAAGCGCTCCTCTATTAAAGAGGGTTGCTAATATCCTTCAAGAATTAGAGTTAAGTCATGCGTTAGAACTGAGTACTTCTGATGCATTAACGTTAAGTGATCAAGGACTGTTAGAACACATATTGAATGCACATACGCAAAATTTGCATCATGATCCAAAAGTGCTTAAAAAACTTAAGCGCCAGCGTGCCGGCCAAAAGAAATTTATTGAATATATAGAGAGGCATGGTGGAGCAGTTAAGCAGACTGAGTTTGCAAAACTAGCAGGATTAAGCCGTCAAAGTCTTAATGGAAAAATAAAAAACGAGTTAGTAATTACTCTTAATGGTGGAGCGACACCTCAAGTACCCGTTTTTCAAATAGATGAAAATACGGCAAAAATCTTATTCGGTTTGGAAAAGGTGAATGCTGAGCTAGCTAGTAAAGAACTTGGTTCTTCATCAGTATGTACGTTTTGGTTAAATACTCGTTCGCGTTTTGAGGGGTTATCAGCACGTGATTACTTACAGGCGAACCCTAATAAAGAAGCGTTAGAAAAAGTATTATTTATCGCTCGCCGTGAAGGTGAAATGGGGTACTAAAAAAAGGGCCTCTACGGCGGCCCTTTTGTTTTTATTCCAAAGTTAGATAAAACCCTAAATCATCACAAAGAATGTCGTACACATCTTGATCACCATTCTCATACTTGATGAGTTCGGTTTGCGTACTTGATTCGATAGCCGGGTAGCGCCAGATTGCTGCACAATCTAATGGCTGCCCACTCCAACGGGATGTGTAAATAATCCCATCAAAGTCCTGTCCAAACTTTGCGTAAACGGAATCAGCTAATGTTTGCGTAATTGCATAACACTTATCACCCACAAGATCTTCAAGACTAAGTAGCAGTTTCGGTAATAACGCCGTAACATCAATCAATCTTAGAGGTTTCTCAAAGGTAACCTTTACCATTTCACGAGGCTTCAATTTTTTATCATTGACATCTCGTTCTTGCTTGAAGTCCGACTCATCATCAGCATGGAATAAAGCTTCAAGAAGAGCCGTTTTGTCAGTTTTTGCAACGTATGTCATAGCAATGTCAGTCAAACGCCCATTCCAGCGACCTTTGTACTCCTCAGGAGGAGCGTATAAGGAAATTGGCAGGCTTTTCTTTCCATCGTACATTTGTTTTTGAACACGATAGATAGTCAACAATTCATGAATTGTTAGTTTGTCCGCTGAAATTTCATTCACACGTTCAGTTAGCGCGTTAAGTTGGTGCGCCTCCCCATGTTTCAATGTCGTCATAGATCACCATTTTATTTAGAAGTTTTCGGAAGTTTATAAATTTCATAATTTAATCCTTCATTTAATAAGTCCCTTTCGGGGTAATAACTTAGATAAGATTTCTACCTAAGTTGGGCATAAGACTAATCCAGAACCATAAGTCTTGGCAAGTTTTATTTATGCAGTATTGCCAATACTTTTATTGTGTTACCGGTGCTACAATTCAGTCTCATAGCTAAATTCCTGCTTTATCTCGCGAACCTCTTCGCTCGTACCTCACTCCTCGGTGGCTCAACCAAGCCACCTTCAATCACAAACAACGTGCTTTCCGTTGTCTTGGCCGTACCGGTCACAATCAGGGCTAGACAAGCTTTCACTTTCGCGGCCAAGTGCTGTCTGAGTATGCTTTGTGTTTGTGCCCTACTCTGTCCTTGGGCTGGGTTTCAACGGTTCGTTTACGCCACTTCGATCCTCCGCCCTCAGAACTTCACTAGAAAAAGTGAAATGAACGCTGCGCGCTTTTGCCAGTGAAAACCGTGTGGGCTATCGGGAAGTTAGGCGAAAACGACGATGAAACCCTAACAACCCAAGGAGCACACCATGTCACATTCCCTTTCTTTGCAAACTCACAGCACTAAGCCCGAAAAAGCGAGCAACGTATCCCCGTTGCATCCGTCAGGCTCTACAACAATGAAGGTTGCGCCGCTATCAGTTTTGATTCACTGGTCTGAATCTTCCAGATTACAAACGGGTGAGGAATTTGATTTCGAAATTTTTGAGGCGATCGCACTGAAAGCTGCTTTGGATAATCCATTGGGCGGTTACGACAAAACAGAAGTAACGATAAAGTTCGAAGGTGGCCATCAGCATCGATGTCGAATTGATTTAGGGTGTGGAGGTAATGAAACCGGCTTTGCTGATCACTGCTTTCGTATTCTGGAATATTCAGAATCTCTAAAGAAATCCGAGCCGAATCATTGGTATCTAACCAACTCACAAGGTAAAGAGCTCGTAGAGTTGTTGAAATCGTATCAACTTAATCGCCAGCAAGTGGCTAATGCGCGTCAGGCTACATTTGAAAAAGTACGCTTGGCCAAAGAAGCGCAAGAAGCGGAAAAACACATAGAAGTAGAACAGCGAAAGGCCGCACAAGCTTTACGCTCCCAGGAAGAAAAGGAATTTCGAGAGTCTTTAGACATACCAGAATGGGCGCAATCGGTAATAGTGGCGCGTTTTACTGAGTACGATGAAGAGAACAGCCAGCCTTACGGCGACTATTACCAATTCAAAACCACTCGCACCATTATTTTGGCGTGGTCTAAACATCAACGCCGTTTATTCCCAGAATTACGTAAAGCTTGCTTAAACCATGAAACTACAGCTTTTTTAAATAATAAAGAAGAAAGCAAAGAGCACAGAGAGAATTACTCGATGGGCAAAGGGATTTACCTAACCAATCAAGGCTATGTAAATTGCGGTTGGGAAATAAAGAAGGTGTGTTTCTGGGGCAATCAAGATAAGGCGCAATATGTGCCTATGGGAGAATTAGCCCTGTAAGCGGATTAACTAAAATGGGGCTAGCGCCCCACTTTGGTTAACCCCGTGAGTTTAAGCACATCAAAACCCCTATCTATTTAATAAACGCCAGACCATTTAAAAAGTAATCAGATGTTAACAGGAATCCCAAGATCAGACTTAAGAACAACTAGAGCGGCCAGTATCCCATTACATTTAAAACCATTAAAAACAATCTCTTATAACTAATAATACACATAAATAAGAGGTAAACAGATAAAAGCACAGCTACCCAAAGTTATATTGCTTATAACCAAAGTAAGCGGAGGCGATCGAATAACATACAAACACTCTATCGTTTTTCATCACTTCAATAGATTTCCCAAAGCGAAACAGATCGGATGCATGTAGCAAAAGCACAGCATGAGTACCGGAGCTAGGAGAGATTTTTAAGGTTTATAAATATGAACAAAACAAACATCGTTGCAATTACTCTCGCTATCACTTCTTTTTCGGCGCTCGCTAACAAAGGAGAGGCTTTAGGAACTACGGGAAGAGTCGACTCTGTTATCGAATATTGTGGTGGGGCTGGTTACTTCAATGAAAGAGACAAGACCACCATGCAATTAGAAAACTTAAAAATAACGATGGGAGAAACGGGAATGTCTATGAAAGATGTGATGAATAGCCATGAATACCTTAGGAATTACCGTAATCACGTTAGCTATTTGCATGGTTTGAATGAAATATCATTCAAAGGAGAGTGTGCCAAGACTATCCAAGTTTTTGCTTACGCACTTAAAGCAGATGATGATCTTTTAGGTAAGAGTCGGTAGTTCCTCACTTCATTGAGCTACAATCTTGGCCAGAGGT
>Ga0310124_10000324_pt1 | contig 32538 bp, 27 predicted proteins | sample CB11b_AW_Bot5_MG_FD_203507 | JGI IMG/M metagenome (GOLD analysis project Ga0310124, IMG submission 203507) | Marine microbial communities from Western Arctic Ocean, Canada - CB11b_AW_Bot5 | ecosystem: Environmental > Aquatic > Marine > Oceanic | place: Canada: Western Arctic Ocean | collected...
GAAGAAAAACACTGTGAATACATTCAACTTTTCCAAGGCTTTACGGCACTCCATCAGGACCGAGCAATAGTAACGATTCGGATACATCATACTTCACCTCCTGCGGGGAGTGTGTTGAGCAGTGTTCCATCGGTTGCAGCAGCTTTTGTGTGAGGGTATTCCGTTTGAGACATGTTACCAAAACTCCTCAATAGAGAAGGCGTCTATAAATCCAACTATTGTGCATGCCATATTTGCAAGTGTATCAGGGGTTCAGACGCACAAGGGTCTGCTCCCTGAATGTGGCTGAGTTGATGCAACGGCTGATATAGCGGACGCTGGACGGCGGAGTGGAGATTGACGTGGACTTGGAGAGGCACGACTTCGAACTCGATGAGTTAGCGGAGCGCATCGCCAAGGGCGACCACCGCTTGGTGGCGCTGCAGGTTCCCGAGGGACTGAAGATCCAGGCGCTCGAGATCATCGACGAGATCGAGTCGCGTACCGACGCCAACGTCATCCTCTCCGGCGACCCCTGCTACGGGGCGTGTGACCTCGTGCACAACAAGATGGGCTCGATGGGGATCGACCTGGTGGCGCACATGGGCCACAGCCAGATGAACATTGATTCGGGTATCGAGACGCAGTTCATCGAGGTCACGTACGACGGCGACCCGGAACTCACTCCGGTTCTCCCATTTCTGCACCAGCACCGCGAGATGGCGCGCGCACGCCTGAAGGAGTCAGGTGAAGAGCAAACGGCGGAGAGCGAGGAGGAGGCACAGGAGAAGTTTCTCGATTCGGTGGGCAGGATGGCTCCATTGTCGGATGCGAAGTTGGGACTCGTGGGGGCCATTCAGCACCTACATCTGCTTCCCGAGTTCAAGCAACGGTTGGAGGACGCCGGATTCGACGTGACGATTCCCGTGGGGGGTGCTCGGCTCTCCTTCCCCGGCCAGGTGCTCGGCTGCAACTACTCGGGGGACGATCCCTCCATCGGCCACTACTTCTTCCTCGGCAGCGGTGACTTCCACCCCATCGGTCTCGTGCTGCACACCGGCAAACCATTGGCCATGCTCGACCCGTACACCGGCGATGCCACCGAGATGGGGCGGAAACAGATCGATCGCATCCTGCGCCAACGCTTCGGGATGATAATGCAGGTCGACGGCGCCAAGGTGTTCGGAATCCTCATCGGCGAGAAACCCGGCCAGATGCGCAGAAGCCTGGCGATGAGGCTGAAGCGAATGCTTGAGCGCCACGGCAAGAAAGGCTACCTGATCGCGCTCGAATACATCGGGCCCGAGCTGATTGACTTCTATCCCGTCGATGCGTTCGTGAACACGGCCTGTCCGAGAATCGCCATCGATGACTCGATACGATATTCCAAGCCGCTCATCACTCCGTTCGAACTCGAGGTCGCATTGGGCGAGAAGAAGTGGGAAGAGGGCTACCGCTTCGACGAGATCCCGTGATGCCGCTCAAGAGTTCTTGTTCGGCGACTCCAGCGCGTCGGAGGATGCGATCAACTTGAGGCTCTCATCCAGTTCGGTCAGCCTCTCTTCGGCAGCATCGATGAACGGTTGCAGCGAAATGGCCAAGTCATCCTTCAACTGGTAGAGATGGCGCGGTCTCCCGCGGTTGCCGGTCTTCTCCGATTGGATCTCCACCAGACCCCTGCGCACCAACTCGCACATCGCCGTGCTCACCTCTGGCTGGCGCATTCCGGTCGCTTCCTGCAGGTTGCGACTGTCCATCCACTCCTCCTCGTTCAGTTCGACGAGCAGCCTCCCGACATTCTCTCGTATACCGATGCGTGCCAACAACTCGACCAGCTCCATCTGGCCATTCGATTCTGCGGCTCGGGTGCCGTTCTGTCTTCCTAAGGTCACGCTGGAGGTGGACATCTCCCCCAAGCCGGTCTGATGAGAATATAATGGCTGTCCCGAATCAGTCCACCAGGCGCAGGGCGGAACCGCCTACAACCTCGATGATCTGCGAACCTTCTGCGACCAATCTGCGCTTCAGTTCGCGGTCCACAGTCAACACCGGGCACTGCAATTGAGCTGCCAATTGAATCAGTTGGTCGTCGGTGTGACTCACTCCCTCAGGTGCCTGCACCACCTCCGCCCGTGAATCGAGCAGGTCGAGCAGCAGAGTGGAGCTGCGCTCACCCTGCAAGCGCTCCAACTCGGCGCGACCGGCGGGGGTGATGGCGAGTTCTACCGGACCCACCTGTTCGGCGAGCGCGTGGTCGATGTGTATGCCTCCATCTATGATCGCCACCCAGCCGCAGGCATCGATGAGTACTGTGGGCATCGCTCCACCTCACTGGATGGTGGCGTATCCGATCAGCCGCCAACGGGAACCGACTCGCCGTGAGAGCGTGATGCGACTTCCATCATTGGCACAGATAGGTAGCCTCAGGTCGAGCGTAGCCTTCCTGCCCTTGACATGGCTCACTACACCCACCGAGGTCGCCGTGGCGGAGTTGACCATCAGCATCTCATTCGGTTGCAATGGCCTCACGGAGTCGGCAGAACCACCTTCGCCGGTGACCATCTTCTCGAGCAGCGTGAGTTCGAGTTTCACCGAATCCCGCACAGGAGGTGTCTCGCCCTCTCTGGAAACCACCTGGCCAGACAGTTCGTCCGCCTTCGTTAGTGAAGGGTCCAGCGGTGTGGCCATCCCGCACAGACCTCCCGCGTGCATCGAATCGCGCAGGGCTCCACCCCCGCGCAGAGAGTCGATGATCGTCACCAGCGGCTCCCAGGTAGCCTTGCTGCCATCTGTCACCTTGCGTCCGGGCGCAATCACCACCCGGTCGCCGACGTTGAACGTGCCCTCTACGATGCTGCCACCGATGACGCCGCCCTTCAGTTCCGGTGGGCGCGCCCCCGGCCGGTTGATGTCGAACGAACGAGCGATGTGCAGCAGACCGTTCGCACCAGCATCCCGGTCCGGTGTCGGAATCGTCTGCTCGATGGCCGAGATCAGGATGTCAAGGTTGACATCGTGGTGAGCGGAAACAGGAATGATTGGCGCATTCTCAGCGATGGTCCCCTTGACGAACTCCTTGATCTCGTTGTAGGACTCGACCGCCCGCTCGCGGCTGACGAGGTCGATTTTGTTCTGCACGACGACGATCTTGTCGATGCCGGCTATCTCCAGCGCCATCAGATGCTCATTGGTCTGCGCCTGGGGACAATCATCGGTCGCGGCGATCAGCAGCAGCGCACCATCCATGATGCTGGCACCGGTGATCATCACAGCCATCAGCGTCTCGTGACCGGGAGCATCGACGAATGAGATGACACGCTGCAACTCTTTGTCCACGTCCTCCTTGCCCTTGGGGTGCTTCCCGGTGGCGTAGTACGCTCCCTTATTCGTCTTGTAGAAGGCGGTGTCGGCGTAACCGAGCTTGATCGATATGCCCCGCTTGCGCTCTTCGGAGTGTGTGTCAGTCCAGGTGCCTGAGAGGGCTTGGGTGAGGGTGGTCTTCCCGTGGTCGACGTGACCTACCAGTCCAATGTTCACCTCAGGTTGAGCTGGAAGTTCTCTCTCTGCCAGTTCTCATCCCCCCTGCCGATTCACTCCTCTTCCCCAGAGGGCTCCTCGACAGTTGCGGCCTCCTCGACGAGACCGAAGATTACTCCGAGTGACTTCTTGCCACTCTCGACTACCTTCAGGTTGAGTTGAACGGTCTCCTGGGTGATGGTGTTCCCGCGAAAGTTGCGCCGCATACGCAGTCCAGCGTAGGTCCAGCGGTAGCGCTTGCCCTTCTTGTGAATGAGTCTGTGCCCCTTGAACCCCACACCGGGTGAGACGAGCACGCCCTTGCGCATGCCCCCCTCCACGTCCCGCCTCATGGGGGTGCCCGTACGGTCTGATCCGCCGGTGATCTGCAGTTGGAAACCGAGCAGCGACTGGTCGCCCTCGCCGACGAACTGGCCATCGACCATGTCCCCGATGCGCTTTCCGAGGAAGTGGTTGTAGTTGGCGCCCTTGACCTCGACGGCGTACGACCTGCCGTTGCTGGCAGGGTCGGTGTCGTTGACGACCGCCTTGAACACCGCTTCCTGTTTCTTCGCCATTACATCACTCAGCGTCCCGCCGACAAGCGGCCCCTATATGTGGATTCCCACCGGTCCGTAGGACCGAGTCCAACGAGTCCATCCGTGTCAAAGCCGGGCTTTGCGCACAGAGCGCTCGATTGCGCCCTCGACCCGCTTCTCGAGCGTGCCTGGAAGGGCGGCGGGCATTGACAGATGCTGGGTGCGGCCGCGGCCAGAGGTTTTGTTGGCTGTGCGCGACTCGATCAACTGCTGCTGCTCCAGTGTCTTGAGATGCTTCCAGAAGGTGGTGTGGCTGCGCGGTTCGACCTCGTACTCCTCGCACACGACGTGGTAGAGCTTCTCGGCGTCGCCGGTGGTCACCTCGTCCTCCTTGCGCAGGCGGCGACAGAGCGACAGCAGGGAGAGTTGTGCGTGCAGGGTGAGATTTTCGACTACGTTCGGCTCGACCGTCTGTCCCACCTCGTGAGCGACGATGCGCACGTCATCGGGAATTATCTCTCCGCGGCCGGCCCGCTCCGCCTTCTTTGCTGAATCCTCGAGCAGTTCGATGGCGAGCCGAGCGTCCCCGGTCTCGGCCGCCCGCTGGCCGATGGTGCGCAGCACGCCGTCAGAAACGGTGCCCTCGATGCAGGCCGCCTCAGCACGCTGGCGGGCGATGGCTTCGAGTTGTTCAGAGTCGTAGACTTCGAGGTGGACGTGGTTGCTCGTTCCGAAGCGAGAGATGATTGCTGGCTCCAGCAGATCGAGCACCTGCGTCTGGCTGATGATAATCAGTGAGAGCGTTCCGGATTGCTCGAGCCCTTCGTCGATGCGCAGCAACTGGTAGAGCAGGTCGCCCTTGTCGCTGCGCAGCAGGTGGTCGACCTCGTCGAGCACCAGCAGCAGGTGCTCCTTGTTGCCGTGCAGCTGGCGGCGCAGTGACTGCATGATCTCCCCGCTGCCGAGTCCGCGCTCGGGATGACCGCTGTCCAGCGCGGTGATCAGACGCTGCAGCACCTGTGTCTTCGACGGGTGGTTGCGGCAGTTGACATGCACCGGCCTGATATCACGCGTCCCTGCAAAGTGCCGCTGCAGGTCCTTGGAGAAGCAATGCGACAGCACGGTCTTGCCGCTGCCGACCTGTCCGGTGATGACCGCACGGCAGGAGACCCGTCCGTCCTCGATGCCGGAGAATCTCTCGCCCAGCTTGGTCAGTTCGGCATCCCTGCCAACCAACTCGTCAGGGATGTGGTCGAAGGTGAGCGGGGCGTGGTCGCGGATGATGCTGCCCGCTCCGATGCGATTGAGATAATCCGTCATCAATTCAGCCTCCTCTGTGATACCTTCGCCGTCGCCCGCGGTCCGTGAACCGTTCCCTTCCTCGCTCCGCCGTTCTTAGATATTCGGAATGCCAACGTGCGCGCGCCGCCATAGAGGCATGTCCGCGTGTGAGGGAGTCAAGGAGGGAGTGTGAACAGTTCGTCATCACCATGACCGTCCAAGAATCCGATCCTGACCGCCGCATCGAGCCAGGCGTGGGCGTAGTTGATCGCGCCGAAGGCGCGCACCATGTCCCCTGACTCCATGAAATGCCGGGCGTCGGAGGAGTAATCGTCGACCATGCGCAGCATGTCAGCCAACTTCGCAGCATCATCGCTCCCGTCTTCGGTGAGGGGGGTGGCTTTTGCCCGAGCCTGTGCGGTCAGGTCGAGATAGCGCGTCACCAGTTCCTCTGTCACCTCGGCCCCGGATGCGGTTTCGTCTTCGTCAACCATTCTGCTCACCCGCCTGCGGAGGCCTGTTCCTGCTGTCCTAGCAATCTCCTGACATCCTCGGTTCGTCCGAGCGCCTGGTAGAGTTCGATGGCATTCGTGAGCAGGCCTTCATCCTCTGCGGCAAGCGCCGCCTCGAACATCACCTGGCGCTGCTCCCAGTCGATGCGTCGGCGCTCGCTGACCACCAGCCGCTTGAGGATCTCGCTGCGCCGACTGGAGAGTTGCGGCGACTCCCACCAGCGCACCAGTCCATCGCGAGTGGCTGTGCACATCACGTCAGCACCATTGGAGGAGAGCAGGTGACCGGCGGGCATGGCTCCTTCGGAAGTGGGCGGAACCTGTTCCAGGGTCTCGGAGAGCGTTAGCACCCACCAGCCATCACCACAGCGATCGGCGGCCAACGGGTCCGCAGCCAACTCGCGCAACTGCTCCAGCGAATCCCACCCGAACGGGTTCGGAGTCCCCTCGTAGAGACTCCCTTCTGAAGACTGCACCAGCAGTCTTCCACCGGACAGACGACTGACCCAGGCCCAGCGCCGTCCTTCGATGACCCGCTGGCTGTCATCTCCAGAAAGACGCAAACACCGAAGGTAGCCGTCGTCGTCATGCACAAGCAGATGTTCGCGATCCAGCCATCCCACCAGATAGCGGATCCTTCCCGGCCTCAGCCTCCTGATGCCTCTGCCGTTGCGGTCGAACAGGTGCATGTGGTCACCGCGGTCCTGCAGCACCCAGCCGCCCCCCGGACGGGCGATGACCGAGCGAAAGCCCCCGGAGACGCTCCTCCCTTCACCGAGAGGCTCGCCGGTGGCGATGTCCAGCAGATGGAATCCGGGACCAGCCAGCACGGCAACGGTATGCAGGTCGATCTCAAGATGGTAGACATCGAATGCAACCTCCCTGCGCCAGACGAACTCACCCTCGGTATCGAGCATGCGGATGACCCCGCCAGCAGCGACGATCATTCCGGCGGCATCGGCGGCGATCGCGCACACCTTGCCCTCCAGCTGGTGGCTCCAGCCGACACGCCAGTCCTGTTGCACCGTCATTCCTCCAGAATCAGACCTGCCGTCCTCATTCCTCCTTGCCGAGGCGATAGAGATAGTCGCGAGCCTGTTCGCTGATGCGGTAGAGCCTGCTCCTGCCCTGTCTGCGCACCGTCAGCACACCTGCCCTGAGCATGCCGTTGAACAGTTGCGACAACCGCGGTCTTCCCACGTCAAGTCCCCGCTGCAGCACCTCATCTGAAGGTGATATCTCTCGTTCGAGAGCCTCCTCGAGGATGCGCACCTGGGAATCTCCCAATGTGCTGAGGAAATCGATGTCGAGTGTCGGAGCAGCTGCGACCGCCGGATCGGGCGGGCGTATGGCGTGCAGTGCTTCGCGCATGACCGTCGGTTCTGGTTCAGGTGGTCGCGAATCTCCCTCGAAAGCGATCTCGGGAACCGGGGGCTCGCTCCCCTCATCCATCCACAGGGCCGCTTCCGGAGTCATGACGTCCGGTTCACGGTCAAGGTCGGTTGTAGGTCCGTCTTCCGACAGGCTTGCCTGGCGCGGGCCTTCCTCCTCCTCGTACGCCTCTAGTGGAATCTCAGGTTCAGACGCGGGTTCTGGGTAGAGCGGCTCTCCAGCGATCTCGATCGGCGCGATCGGGCTGTCGTCCAACTGCTGGCCGATGTTCGCCTCCTTGTTGCGGCTGAGCAGCCCACCGAAGCCGCCCACGGTTGGTGGAGGAGCTGTACCTGGCGCCATCTCGAGCATCTCGGCGCCGTCGTCGGGCGAAGAGAAGTCTTCCTCATCGGGGAGTGGCGTGAACACCTCGGGTTCTGGCAGGGGCTCGAACTCCTCCTCCTCTACGGGTTCCTCATCCGAGAACACCTGTTTGAGACTGAGTTCGGGCAGGCTCGTATCCGGCTCCCAGCCATCCTCATCGTCTTCTGCCTCGTCGTAGCCCACTTCGGGCACGTCGTCGGCGAAATCGTCGTCCTCCTCCTCCTCCTGACTACCCCAGGTGTCCTGCGCACCCGGGTCCTTGATCACGATCTGCGACTCGACTATCGGTTTCGCCTCGCTGGCGACCCGCTGGAAACTCTCATCCTCGATCTCGGTGGGCTTTCGCACCTCCAGACTGAGTTCCAGTTCGATGCGCCGCAAACTCGTCATGCGCACGCCACGCGAGTGGTCCACCAGGTCGCGCAGATGGCGCAAGACCCGGCCCGCGTGGCCGCCGGTCACATCGAGCAGATTGTCGATGACATGCTCCGGAGGAGCCCAGCGCTCCCTGGCCGACAAAGCCACCCGGCGCTGAATCAGATCCTTCACTTCGGAGCGCTCCAGCGGCTCGAGGGAATCGGTGACATCTACCTCCTGCATCAGGTCCTCCGGGAAGGCGCTCAACTGCCCGGGAGTGACGGTGACCAGCACGAGCGCACGGAGGCGTCTGAGGACGGGCATCAGGTCGGACATGGCGGAGGCCAGATCGGCACCCGATACGTTGGGGAAATCGAAGGTGATCAGCGCCATGTTCCCGGTGCGTGATTGCAACTCGGTGACCAGCCCCTCAACGAGTGCTCCACGGACCGGTGGGACGTCGAAAACATCGAGCAGGCTGCAGTACATCTCCTCTAGGAATCTGGTGGCTACATCGCCGCTCGGCCAGAAGGGGGGGGAGTAGTATTGCTCGGTGACCGAAGACAACGTCTGTGCCAGTGAAGTGCGCCCGCTGCCGCGCTCGCCTGCAAGGCAGATCACCCGGGGTGAAGGGAACCTCAGATAGTGTGACAGGATGCCCAGCAGATCCTTCCTCCCAACAAGCAGTTTCATCTGGCCCCGCTCCAAAGGTCGGGTGTCGAATGGGTTGGATCTCATCTGTGGGAAATTGAGCCTTCTACCGCCTTGTGTCTGCATATCTCCGGCAACTCACGAGTCGCTTAACATGTTTACGCGTGTTTCGTCGAATTCGGGACGCGTTCGCATACGTTGAACGGAGCGCCGAGGCCCTGATACGCCTATTTTCTGAAACAAACACGCGCTGTTATCTATACAATTAACGCGTTAATAACACATGACCTGATACGTTACACCCGTTAACCGCCCTCGATTAACGGGATATTAACGCATATTGACTTGGATATTCCCAGGTATCCTGCGAGTTCTCAATAACCTGTCACGGTGTGATTTCGTCCTCCAAGAATGATTTAGGGGGCGGGTAGGCTGGCCTCGTCGCGAGGGGTGGACATGCCGGTCGAGAACAGCCGTCTGAAGGGGTTCTATCGACTCAGCGTTTCCGAGCGTCGCGAACTCCTGCAGGAACTCGCGGGCCTGTCAGATGAGCAGGTCGAGGCGTGGGCCCAGACAGGGGAGTTGAGCGAGTCTGCGGCGGATAGGATAATCGAGAATGTGGTCGGAACCCTGGCCCTTCCAGTAGGGGTGGCAACCAACTTCATCATCGATGATGAACACTACTTGGTACCGTTCGCATTGGAGGAGCCGAGCGTGGTGGCTGCGGCCTCCAATATTGCCAAGAGATGCCACGCGAAAGGGGGGTTCGTCAGTGACAATACGGACCCCATCATGATTGGTCAGATCCAGGTGGTCGAATGTGCCGATGCAGAGGCCTCGAAACAGGCCGTTCTGGGCGCCAAGGATGAGCTCATCGAAAGGTGCAACGAAGTGGACCCGATTCTAGTCAGATTCGGGGGTGGATGCAAGGATATCGAAGCCCGCGTGCTGGACACCGAATCAGGACTGATGGTCATCGTGCACATCCTCGTGGACTGCCGCGATGCGATGGGTGCGAACGCGGTCAACACGATGGCTGAGACCATCGCCCCACGAGTGGAGTCACTGACCGGTGGTACGGTCATCCTGCGCATCATCAGCAATCTGGCCGTGCACCGATTGGCACGGGTGAGCGCGACCTTCACCGCCGCAGAACTCTCCGACTCCGGAGATGACGCTGAAGCGGGTGGAAAGGTGATCGACGGCATCATCCAGGCATACCATTTCGCCAAGGCTGACCCCTTCCGGGCCACCACGCACAACAAGGGCATCATGAACGCCATCTCGGCCATCGCCCTCGCCTGTGGACAGGATTGGCGCGCCATCGAGTCAGGTGCCCACTCCTACGCCGCTCATGAGCGCACATACACATCCCTGACCCACTGGGAGAAGGATGCGGACGGTAACCTGCAGGGCTCCATCGAACTGCCCATGGCAGTCGGTCTGGTCGGTGGCGCGGTGACAGTCCACCCCACCGCCAAGACGAACATCGCCCTGCTGGGTGTGCGCAGCGCTGACGACCTTGCCAAGGTGATTGCCGCAGCGGGCATGGCCCAGAACCTCGGGGCGCTGCGTGCACTGGCCACCGTCGGCATCCAGGCCGGGCACATGAAACTCCACGCCCGCAACATGGCTGTCTCAGCGGGTGCGACCGAGGACGAGGTCGACAAGGTGGTCGGACTGGCCCGTGCAGAGGGTAGAATCACTGCCGAAGCCATCGAGAATGCTCTCAAGCAGGTCCGTGGCGAGTGAATCGGGTCACTCAGCGGCTTCTTCGGCAGCGTCGTGATCTTCTGAGGCGGTCGCATCTCCTTCGAGGACTTCCTCGACTGGAGCATCATCTTCCTCAATCCCGGACTCCTCGTGTTCCTGCTGGTCAGGCTCATCCTCGCCCTCGTCATCACCGGAGCCTGCCTGTGCGAGGGCCCGCGCAAGTTGGTTGGCCGTGAGCCCGGCGGCGCTCGCTTGCTCCTTGAACCAGCCCGCCACGGAGGCGGTGTCGGTGTACGGGCAGCCGAAGTACTCCGAGAAGCGGCGGGTTGTGGTGAGGCGACGGGTGTTGCCATCCCGGCGCTTGTCGATCAGCCCCAACTCCCGGAGGTCACCGACGTGCTCGTAGGTCACCTGACCCAGCATATCGACCAACTGGCTCTGCTGCATCGGCTGGTGGTAGGCGATCAGCGCGGCGGCGCGCAGCAGCCGCTTCGGAATCTCGGTGCGAGCGATCCTGGGAATGAAGTCGGACAGTTCCGGCTTGACCTCGAGTACCCAGTAGCGGTTGATCTCGGTCAGTTGCAGAGCGCAGCCCTCGCGGGATGCGATGTTCTCCTTGAGTTCCAGCAGAGCCATGCGGACGGTCGACTCCTTGGCGTCGAACTGCTCCACCAGATTGGTCTGCGAGAGTGACTTTCCGGCACCGAACAGCGTCGCCTCCAGCAGCGTCGTCAGGGACGGCGATTCCACGACCGGGATGTCCAGTATCTCCGGCTCAGCGTGAACATCATCCACAGGCTCCACGACGATCTCCTCCTCGATGGTTGACGTCTCATCCACCCCTTCGTTCATGCGGTCACCCCGTTAAGCCTGACATCCAACTTCACGGTGATGGAATCGAAATCGGTGTCTTCCGGCCACTTGTCCTGCAGGAAGATGTCCCCGTTGGGCTGCTCCAGCTGCCAGATGTCTGTGTAGCCCCTGTGCGTCAGGAACAGCGCCGAGACGAACCCAGCCACCTGGCCCTCCTGTTCCGCCTCCTTGGCATCCCAGCCTGCGGCCTCACCCTCGGCCTGCAGCAGTTCACAGATCTGGCCGACGGTCACCGGCTCGCCAGCGCTCGACAGCGAGCGGAGCGCATTCCAGCAGCGGCGGATGTCATCCTCGATGTCATCGTCGTGCACCCGCGACTTGACGTTGGCGAGCGCCTGCTGCACATCGATCTGGTAGCGTTGGCGATTCTCTTCCCGCAGGCGCCTCTCAGCCGCTTCCTCGTGCGCATCGCCCAGCGACAGCAGCAACTCGCCGAGGGTCACCGGCCGACCAGCGTCCCGCTTGATGCGACCATCGAACAAGTTGGGTAGTGCGTCACCAGCCTGGCCAGAGAGCACGCTATTGGTGAAGGCGAAGTCGTCGTCTTCGAACTCGGTCTCCCAGCCAGAGTCGAACGCCCACGGGTCCTCCTCCCACGCATCAGCCCTCTCCTGTCGATCCATCAGCGTCGCAGCCTGACCGTGTAGCACCTCCCAAGCCAGCCGAATCAGCCGTCCACATGTTGGCAGGTCGATGTTCTCCGCATCGGAGATACGCTCCTTGAACAGGGTGATGAATTTCGACAGGTCGATGTGCCACGGGTCAAGGGAGTCGTCGTTGAACATCTGCAGCACGATGGCGATGCTGCGGTCGAACGGATCTACGAGCGTCTGGTGCTCCGACTGCTCCAGTTCAGCCAGTTCGACCAGGTGATCCATGTACTGGCTCTTCTGCAGTTCACCTTTCTCATGACCGAGCATCGAGGCGATGATGTCCGAGCGAAGTTCCATCTTGTCGAGTACGCTCATGCGAATCTCCCCTCACTCGACTTCGTCGCCCTCAGTAACCTCTAGGGTGACTGTGTCCCCATCAACGGCCTCGGAAGCCTCTTCTCCAGCATCGCGGGCGTCGAGTTCTTCCTGTTCTGATTTCTGGATGGCGAGTTCGACATCGAGCTTCTCCTCCATGTCCTCGCGTGAATCGTCAGCACGGTCGGAGAGTGATTCCAGGGTGCTGTCCGCCTCAGAATCCGCCTCGAGTGAACTCCCGCCCAGACTCTCGGGCGCCGGCAGTTCCTCCGGCGTGCGCGGCATCTCGTCGACCACGGGAAGGTCGTCGAGTTCCCCCTTGCGCCGCTCGCTCTCCTTCTGCGCCTCCAACTCGACATATGCCGCATCGCCGACCTCGATGGCCGCTTCGCGGCCGAAGTCCGTGATCATGCGGCTGCAGCCGTCGCCGGCGTGGGTGATGCCGATGTGATGGTCGGCCATCTCTAGCGAGACCTTCCTGAGTGTGACCATGATGAACTGCGCAGACTGGGCGCGCAGCTTGCACAACGATGCGGTCGCCTCGGCGTTGAAGGTGTCCAGATTCTGGTCGACCTCGTCGAAGTAGTAGAACGGAGAAGGCTCGTAATCCTGGATGGCGAAGATCAGGGCCAGCGCCGCCATCGATTTCTCCCCACCTGAAAGCAGGTTCAGCCCGCTCGCCTTGCCCGGAGGACGGGCCCACATCTCGAGACCGCCCTCGAACGGTTTCTTCGGGTTCTCCAACTTGAGTTCCCCATGGCCACCCGGTTGCAGGTGGGCATATGTGCGGGTGAAGTTGTCACTGACGATCTCCAGCACTGCGGTGAGCCGCTCCTTGCGCTCTCCTTCCAGTTGCTCCGCAAGTTCGACCAGTTCCGTTCGGTGAGTCCTGAGTTCCTTCGATTCATCGGTGAGTTTCTCCAGACGCTCCTCTGTCTCGTCGTACTGCTCGATGGCGCGCATGTTGACATCGCCCAGATTGGACACCTTGCGATCCAATGTCCTGACGCTGGCCTCCGCCTCCTGCACCGTGGGCAGCACAGCGTCACCTTCCGGTGGTGTCACCTCAAGTTCGGCCATCTCCTCCGTGAGTTCCTCGAGTGAGCGGCGTTTCTGGGCGATCTGCAGCGAGAGGTCGTCAATGCGCTTGCGCATGTTGTCACGGTCGCGCGACTTCTGCTCGAGTCTGGTCCTGAGTACGGTGCGCTCGTCGCGCAGCGTCAGGCGCTGCTCGTCAAGTTCCTGATGCTCGTCGGACACCTCTTGGTGCGCTGCGCGCACCTGTTCGAGTTCAATCTCTGAGGCGGCGATGTCGACCTCCTTCTCCTCGATGAGTCTGCGGAACGTTTCGGCCGAGGTCACCTGGTCGTTGTTGCGCCGCTCCAAGTCTGCAACCTGCTTCTCAAGCAGTTCCGAATGACCTTGACCAGACGTGAGCACCTGCTCGGCGGCGTTCTGCGCTCGCTCGGCTTCGGTCCGCTTGCGTTCCGCTTCGCGGAGTTGCCTGGAGAGGTGTTCAGGCGTCGCATCCTGCAGAGCCGTCGCCGCCGCCGCTCTAGCCTCTACCGCATCATCGTGCGCGGTGCGCGCCTCGGTGAGCCGGTCGGCGTGGATGTTCGCCTCGGTCTGGGCTGAGGATAACTTGCTGCGCACCTGCTTGACCCGGTTGTCAGTCTGGTCGAACAGCGTCTCAGCCCGCTTCACGTCCTCCTGCCACGAGCGCATCTTGAGCGAGTGGTCGTCGTTGGTCAGGTTCGAGATGCTGGCGCGCAGTTCCTGCTCGTTGCGCCTGAGTTCCGTGAGCGCCGCCTCGGTCGTCTCTGAGACCAGACGGAGGCGCTCTACCTCCTGCTCGTTGCGATCGACCTCGGCCACGCCTGGCAGTCGACCGCCGAACTGCGGGCGCCGCCCGCGGGTGGAGCCCCCGATCATCGCACCACTGCCATCGACGATGCTGCCATCGAGCGTCACCATGCGCAACCCACCCATGTGGCGGCGTGCCACATCCATGCTGTCGACGATTAGCGTGTCGCGCACCGCGTTGACCACGGCCGCCTCAATCGATTCGTCGTACTCGAGCAGTTCAGAAGCGAAGCCCACCACACCCGGTTGCCGCGCAACCATCAGCGCCTTACCCTGCGGACGCCGCGTCGTGAGTTTGTTGAGTGGAAGGAAGGTCGCCCTGCCCGCCCGGTTGCTGCGCAGCCAGGTGATGCACCTGTCCGCCACCTCGTCGTTGGAGACCACGATGCTGTTCATGCCACCACCCATCGCGTAGGCGAGCGCCTCCTCGTGCGCCTGATCCTTGGGCGCACACAGTTCGCTGAGCGAGCCAAGAATGCCTTGGATCTCGCGTGAATCCCTGAGTTGCATGATCGCCTGCACGGCCTGAGCCATGCTCGCCCGGGCACCTGAGCGGTTCTCGAGTTCTCCGCGGGCGCGGGCGAGTGCAGTCTCGGCTGCGCGCAGGGCTTCGCGGCATCGTTCAGCGTCTTCGAGCAGTTGTCGCTCCTGACGCTGGAGTCGGCTGACCTCGGCGCCGAGAGCCTCGCGGTCCTGAGCGGGCGCCTCCTCCTCGAGATCCTCGCCCTGCAGCAGCAGGTCATCGCGGGCGAGCCGGTTCTCCTGTAGCTCCTCTTCGTGCGTAGCCAACTGTTCGTGGATCAGTTCGACCTGTGAACTGGCGCGATCCGCCCCGAGTTGGACCTCCGTCAATTCGTCGGCCAGTTCGCCCACCTGTTCGGTCGCCTTGCCGAACGCCCGGTTGAGTGCGTGCGTCTCCTTGTCGCCTGAATCGAGCGCGTCACGCGCCTCCTCCTCCTGAAGAGCTGACTCCTCGTTGTCCTTCTGCACCTGCACAAGCGTCTCGCGCGCCTCCTTCAATGCCGTCTCGTGATCCTCCTGCGCCCGCCGTGCATCCTGTAACTCGGTTTCAAGCACCGTCGCTTCGCGCTCGCAGTCCTCTATGTCCCGCTCGTGATCGGTCACCCTGTCCTTGAGCGTACCTACGAGCACCTCCAGTCGGCGCAACTCTTCCAGCAACTTGCGGTCATCGTCGCCGACGACCTCGTTCAACTGGCGTTGGACCTCGACGATTGCCTTGTCCAACTCGTGTGATTCCTTCTCGCCGGCCTCGAGTTCATCGCCCAGAATCTTCAGACGCTCGATGTAGTTCGTGCGCTCGTCGCTGACCAGTTCGATCTCCTCGAAACGGCTACGATGCTGCGAGTGTAGCAGCACTCGTCGCGCATTCTCCAGCGATTCCTGCAGTTCACGGTGCTTGAGCGCCTGCTTGCGCTCCTTGGAGAGTGTCTTGATGCGGAGGCTGAGTTCCTCCTCGAGTACCCCTATGCGCTCGAGATAATCCTCGACCTTCGCCTGCTGTTTGCCGGCCTTACGCAGTTCGTCGTCATAGGCGGTGACTCCCGCGACGTCCTCGAGCACCCGCCGGCGTGCCCTTCCGCTCATGATGGCGAGTTGTGTCACATCACCTTGGAGCACGATGTTGTAGCCGTCTCCGCGGGCACCGGCTTCGGTGAGCAGCCTGCGGAATTCGGTGGCGGAGGAGGGGCGCTCGTTGAGGTGATAGGCGGAGTTGATGTTGTCCTTGCTTCCGAGCTTAATCGTCCGCGTGAGCCGCACTTCATCGGCATCCAACTTCAGACGCCGCCGCCCACCGTTGCGCGAACTGTTGCTGAAGACGAGGGTTGCCTTGCAGAACTTGGCGGCCCTGCCCTTCTCCCCGCCGTTGTAGATCAGTTGCTTGAGGTTCTGCGCGCGCAGGCTCTTCGATGACTTCGGGCCGAGCACGAACTGGATGGCATCGCCGATGTTCGACTTGCCGCTCCCGTTCGGACCTGTCACGGCAGTGAAGCCTTCCGAGAGGGGTATCGTAACCTCGCCTTTGAACGACTTGAAATTCTCCAGTTCAAGTGCCACTAGGTGCATGTCCCATCCCTCGTGCGTCAGGTCAGCAACCCGACCCCAGAACTGCCCGCCGCTTTCAACTGAATATAAAGCATAGTGGAAGTACACCCTCGCGGGCGTGATTTGAGAACACCCATTTCAGCGCCACGTGGCCCGTTCTAGAGATGTACGGAGATTATCCGACGAGGATTGCAGGGCGGCTGGGGGTCAAGTGACAAGAACGCTCTCAGTCCAGTTCTCCGGTGAAGTTGCACATCTGGCATCCCTGGCCGCTGCAGTAGTGGCATTTGCGCCCGACCCGCATGCTGTCGAGTTCGCTGCTCGTCCCAATCTGGAAGATATCCTCGTATTCATCCAGTTTCAAGGAGGCCCTGAGGTCACCCACCGTCGGCGGTCCACCCTCCTTCTTACGCCGCTCGATCGACCCCTTCCATTGGGATGATCCTCCCTGTCGCTCCCACGGTTCAGCGAATTTATTCGGTGCCTCGCCGATGCTCTTGAGCCTGCCCAGGCTCTTACGGATCGTATACGCACCGAAACCGATCAGCAGAACATCGACCAGCATCGAGGGCAGCGGGAGGCCGAACACCGCCGTCCAATCGAGTGATGATCCGTCGCCGGTGAGCATGCCGAGCGCATCGGCGACGCCGGTGAGCGAGAGCACGATTCCAAGAAGCAGGCGCATACGGGCCATCAGTTTCGCCATTCCACGGCTCACTTTGACGCCCCCCTCCTCCGACAACGCTAGCGCTGGCGCTGCCGCGATGGCGAACAACGCGAAGGCGGCGAGTGTGAAGTCGGTGACCGCGTATGAGCCCAACGGTGCAATGCAGTCACTCATTCGGTCGGCACCGAGATCGGTGTTGATGGCGGTCGAGGAACAGTCGCCAGAGGCGAACTCGGTGAACAGAAGTTTGTAGCGCGTACTCTCGTTAGCCTCGGTGTACTCGTAGAAGCCAACCTCCGAGTTGTAGAGCACTAAGACCAGCAGCAGCACTCCGGACAGAGCCAACAGGACGTGGCGCAGCCTAGCCATGCCAAGGGTAATCGTTCCCGACGCCTGATAGCGGTTTTGCACCCATGGTGTGGTGGAAGCGGTTGAGCAATGTTCAATTCAACATCCGGTAAGGGCGACTCCGGAGGGCGCACTGATGGTCGACGTCACCATAGTCGGCTCAGGGATAGCTGGACTGTTCGTTTCGCTCAGATGTGCACGCGCCGGCCATCAGGTGGCGCTGGTCACCAAGAAGGAACTGACGGACTCCTCCACCAACTGGGCACAGGGAGGCATAGCTGGCATCCTAGACACCTCTGACGAGGAAGCCGTGCAGGCTCATGTACAGGACACGCTGGCTGCCGGAGACGGGCTGTGCGACGAGCGCATCGCCAACATCGTTGCCAGCGAGGCAGCCTACCGCATCGCCGACCTCATCGCAGAGGGTGTGAAATTCGACCAGGATCAGGAGGGGGAGTATGATCTCGCCATGGAGGGTGGTCACCAACGCCGGAGGATCCTGCACACCCGAGATGCGACCGGGGCTGAGATCGAAAGGGCGCTCATCCAAGGATGCCGCAGCGAACCCCGTATCACCATCCACGAGGACTGCCTGGCCCTCGACCTGATTCTAGAAGACCGGCACGCGGACGAACGCAGGATTGTCGGCCTCTGGTGCCTGGGGAGTGACAACCAGCCCTTCACCCTGCCCAGCCGTGCTGTCCTGTTGGCCACAGGGGGTGCTGGGCAACTGTTCCGCCAGACCACCAACCCAACGGTCGCGACGGGTGACGGGGTCGCCATGGCTGTGCGCGCCGGCGCGTCCGTCAGGGATCTCGAGTTCGTTCAGTTCCACCCCACCGCCCTCGCTCTTGCGGGTGACCGACCGTTCCTGATCACAGAAGCCCTCAGGGGAGATGGTGCAGTGCTGATGACCAAGGAGGAACACCAGCGCTGGATACAGACCGACCGAACTGCGCCACCTGCCTCACAATCGTTCATGATCAAACACCATGCGAACGGTAGTCTGGCGACAAGAGACATCGTCGCTCGCGCGTGTGACTCCGAAATGAAGCGGAGCGGGGATGAGCACGTGCTGCTGGTGACTGAACACCTTGACGGCGAGGAACTCGCCGAGCGCTTTCCCACCATCTCCCAGAGATTGCAGCGTCACGGGCTCGAACTCGGACGCGACCCGCTGCCAGTGGCGCCGGCCGCGCACTATCTGGTAGGAGGGCTCGCCGTCAATGAATGGGGCGAGGTGTGGCAGCGCGACCTCGCGGCTGCTGACCCGACCAACACAAGCCGCTCAGGGAACGTGCTCGCGGGGCTATACGCAATCGGCGAGACATCCTGCACCGGTCTGCATGGAGCAAATCGATTGGCTTCGAACTCTCTACTCGAAGCGGTCGTCTTCAGCCATCGGGCGGGCACACGAGTCATAGAGGAACTGAGTGAAGATCCGGAACCACCGCAGGTGGACCTCCCTGACTGGAGAGTTGACGGGCTCACCGACCTTGAGGAACATGCGCCTCTGGTGCACGACCGCGCTCAACTCAGGTCGACCATGAGCGACGACGTCGGCCTCGTCAAGCGCGATGCACGCCTACGTAGGGCTATCCGCCGACTCGACCTGCTCTCTGAGGAGGTGGAGCGCATCTGGCTGCGCTGTCGGCCGACCGTCGAACTCGTCGAACTACGCAACATGGCCCTTCTGGCGAGACTTGTGACCGCAGCATCGCTCGCGCGCCGCAAAAACGTAGGGCTGCACCACAATATCGACCTCGCTTAGACGATATGAAGCCACCCTTTGCACGGGTTAGGATGAAGTAGTAGATGTGTGGCGACGTGACTTTATGGCACAAGGCACTGTGAAGTGGTTCAACCAGATGAAGGGCTTCGGTTTCATCGAGCGTGACGAAGGGGCTGACCTCTTCGTTCACAAGTCCGAAGTTGAAGGAACGATAAAAGACGGAGACACAGTTGAGTTCGAAGTTGGCGAGACTGACAAGGGACCCAACGCAACAAACGTCCGGAAGATCGACGACTGAACACACACACCAACAAAAGGATTCTGACTGGCTGATGGCTGAGCGGAGCCTAGGTCAATCGGTTTGGAGTGAATGCTCGATTCCTTTCACCATCGTGAGTAACTGCTGGTTGAGTGGCGTGGGGATACCGTGCTCTTCGGCCATGCGCACCACTTCACCACAAATTGCATCGATTTCAGTGGTGCGCCCAGCCATCACGTCCTGCAGCATCGAGCAGCGGTTGTCTGCGGTAGCGCCGAGCACCTCATCCAGCCGCCGCTCAAGGTCGATGTCTGAGAGGTCGATTCCTTCGGCGGCCACGACCAGCGCCGCTTCGTGCATAGCCGCCTGAGCCTGGTCACGCAGATCGGAGCGAGACAGGATCTCGCCGTTGCGCACTCCGCAGATGGCAGCGAGAGGATTGATGGCCACGTTCAGCAGCAGTTTGAGCATCAGAGTTCTGTAGATGTCATCGACCCAGTTCGGCGACAACCCGGCGTCGTAGAGCAGATGGACCAACTCCCGCACGCGTGAATCCTCGGCGGCGAGGTCGCTGCCTTGCAGCACACCCAACTCGATACTGCCGCGCCCGGTCCAGCGAAGCTCCCCGGCAGTGGAACGCAGAGCTGCGTGTGTGGTGCTGCCACCGAGCACACGGTGGCGACCCAGCCGGGTTGTGAGCACCTGCGCGTGTCCAATCCCGTTCTGTAGGCTGACCGCTATACCATTCGGTCGCAGCAGGGCCTGTGCGATGAGTGCCAGCCCCGGAGTGGAGTCAGCCTTGCCGCACACCAGCGCGACATCAGCACACCCGAGCAGGGGCTCGGCCGGCTCGCCCTCGGAAACCACCCAGCGGTCGGGCAAGACCTGCTCGACCTTTCCGTCAGCGGCCTCGAGTTGCAGACCGACGCTAGCCAGCATCCGCGCTGTGTCACCGCGTGCATAGAGCAGCAAGTCGGCGTCGGTGGTCGCCAGCCGCGCCGCGACCAGTCCACCTATCGCGCCGACCCCTAGCACAGCCACGCGCACCTGATCACCCCTCGTCGAACCCCGGCCCGCAGGCGCCCGCAGCCTCGGGAGTCAAGCAATGGGCCGCGAGATTGAGCACCGCCGCACCGTTGTCGATATCCAACCATGCGAGGCGCAGCACTGCATCTTCAGTCGCTGGCCCTACACCGATCATCATCGACTCTGACTCCCCTGAATGCACCGTCGGGACGAGTACGTCACCCCAAGCGAAATCTGAACGCACGTCACCCGAATAGCGGACCTGGATGGTGATGTTCTCTTCGCCGAGATTGAACAGTTCGACATCCTTGTCGGGCAGGGCGATGCCGCCCCATCCCCACTCGATTTCGCCATCCACGCCGAGAGCCAACGCGGGCCCAGAAACCAGCGAGAAGTACTGCGACACCGGTAGCACGGCATCCGCATCATCGTCACACACCGCCAGCACTCCCTCCGCCGGCAACAGCAGCGAGAGATTCGCACCGCCGGCAAGGTCGGGGACTCTCATCATCGCCTGCTTGTGGGCCTCCCATACGTAGACGTCGTCCTCGATTCCCGGTTCCCTCGCGGCATCGGTTCGAGAGCATACCAGCTCACCTTCGCCGAGTTCCAGTTCCGCTGCCGTATGCAACCATGCGGGAATCCACATCTGCTCACCATGAGCGTGCCACCCGAGGGCAGGAGAGGGCAGCAGGGCGAGTGGGACGTCCAGTCGGAGCGGCCAGGTGAACACACTCCCGTCGTCGAGCGTCAGAGTCAACGGCAGCAACGCTCCATGCACATCTCTCTCGAGCGCAACCAGCGCGCCCTCTGCGCCGCGCACGCACACCATGTGAGAGTCGGAGACCGGGTTGAACGCAGAATCGGGAGGAGTTTCGACCGTCCACAGCGGATGGGCCAGACTCAGGTTGCCGGGCATGCTGTCAGCGGATATCGAGATGTTGCTGCACAGCAGCGGGAGGGAGCGGGCGGCGTAGGTTCCCCAATCGCCCTCGAACTTCCAATCAGGTCCGCTCGGGCGCAGGTCGGTTGCAGGAACGAGCCTGATGGTGTGACTGCGAACCTGCATACCTTCACGCACAAGCAGCACGAGGTCGGTGGGAGTCAGCTCCGAGCCATCGGATGGGAGCACGGCCTCGATCAGCAGTTCTCCATCACTGAGTGGGTCGACATGACCCGCCGAACAGGTGGTCGGGAGCGAATGGTTGGCAGCACTTCCCGGGTCACAGGTGAGCGTCACGTTCCATCCGTCGCGTGGCGGGGAGAGCCACGCAGACACCAGCACATCGCGACCGTGCACACCAATCAGGTCGATGGTGAGTTCCAGCGAGTTCTGCTCGCCCGCTGCCCAGTCAATCTCGTCGGGCCAGTCGAGCGCCACACCTTCTTCCCAATCGGCCACCGGTGCCACCGCCTGCATCCCTGGGAAGGCGACCAGCAAGGCGAACACAGCCAGTGCCGCCAGCCGCATCTGCGCGGGTGGTTCCAACGGAGCGACCTCATCGAGCAACAGCGGCAGGTTCTGTCCCACGTCCTGATTGAAGGTCCGCCACGCACCGAGAGCGAACACGATGAACCACGGCATGAAATCCGAGATGACCAACGAGAACATGGCAGCGAGCATGAACAGCCCCATCAGGCTCAGTTGCAGCGGCTGCTCAAGCATGCGTTCCGGCCCCAGCAGAGCGGTCAGCAGTCGATGTCCCGGGAAGCCGGGCACGGGAATGAGCAGCAGCCATCCGAATAGCATCAGCGTTTGGCCGGCGAGTGCCAGCGGGTGCAGCCAGGCCGAGCGCAGAGCGAGAACATCGAGTGGGATGAACGACAGCGAGAGCAACTGAACGAGCGCGTTGAGTTGAATCTGGATCGGGGCTTCGCGCAGAGCGGGTGCGGTGGTCGGCGTGAACAGCAATCCGGCGAGAGTGTAGAGCAGTCCCAGTGTGAGCAGCGCGAGCGGCATCACCAGGCTGACCTGAGCGAGCCTGAGACGATTGGGCCACGGCAACTGTTCGAGACTGCGTTGGTTGAGCAGCCCGATCAGACTGAACGGCCAGAAGGGTGTCGAGGTCTGGATGATGAACGGAACGGCGACCGGCAGCAGGTGGTCGGTGTCCACAGCGAAGCGAGCAGCCACCCTCTTGCGAATGGAGGATACGAGCAGCAGCGCGCCGGTGAGCGGGAGCGCGAACGAGGCGAACGCCCGCTCGAGCACCCATGCATCGAGCAGTTGCGCCTCAGCGTTCTGGTGTGTCACCCAGGCAGCGCCAGAGGCCCAGGAGAACAGGAACGTGAGCATCCAGGCAGCGTACTGCAGGCGACGCGGCAGCGCAGGTATGTCGTACGGTTCGGGAATCAGCGAAATCGACCACGGGTCGCCTTCGCGCAGACTCGCTCTCCATCCGAGTCTGGACAGATGCTGGTCGAGATCCTCCGCCTGCCGATGCAGATTATCGCCATTGCGCGGTCGCACATCCCAGCCATAGTGGATTCCAGATGCCTCCTCGTGGACGATGAAGTAGCGCTCGACGATGACGGTGAGGAACTCCCGTTGACTCCACGAATGGCGATGCACCTTCAGCGGCTTCAGTGGTGCATCGTCGGCGGACATGTCGGACCCTACGGGTCCGCCACTCGTCACTTGTTCTTGAACCGCTTGAGGCGGAACGTCTCTTCGCGTTCCACTTCTTCGAGCCGCAGTTGGATGAAATCACGGGCCTCTTCCATCTCTGGGATGACCTTGAACTCGAGCGCGTTCACACGCCGCTTGGTCGACTCGATCTCCACCAGCAGCCGCTTCAGCGTCGATTCCATCTCGGCAGCCTTGACGATGCTCTCGATCAGTGTCCCATAGGAGTCGGCGGCCTCATCCAGATAGGGTGAACCCCCGACCAGACCCAAGCCTCGCTCGATCATCGTCTGCGACAGGTTAGAACCCTCCACTGAGGGGACAACCACGCCCATGATGTTGCGACGCCGGACCACCACCTCCGGGTGCTGGGATACCGCAATCGCCGCGCTCTTGACAGCCAGTCCACCTTCGAGCGCGGAAGCGAGCGAAATCGCCTGAATCGCCTCGCGGTAGGTCACTACCAGCCCTTCCTTGGCGGTGATCATCTCGGAGAGCAGTGTGCGGAACTCATGGAACAGTCCATCGCGTTTCATCTTCAGTAGCTGGTAGCCGTTCTGCGTCTGCGTGATGCGGCGCTTGAGGTTGATGAGCTCGCTGCGTGTCGGTTGGATGTCCAGCGCCATCTGCTCTCACCTCCAACAATAATTCCTTCCAGAGAGTTGGTTCACTCCTTCTTCTCGGTCGGATGGTACTTGTCGATCCACTTCTGGTCAAGCCTGACGAGATACTTCGTGTTCACGTTGGTCAGCAAATCCCACGACAGGTCGAGAGTCTCGAAGATGGTGCGCTCCTCGTCACGGCCTTGTCGCAGGAACTTGTCCTCGAAGATGTCGGCGAACTTCAGCATCTGCAGGTCACGCTCGTTGAGCGCATCCTCACCGACGATGGCCACCAGCCCTCTGAGTTCCTTGCCCTGCGCATAAGCGGCGTAGAGCTGGTCTGACACAGACTTGTGGTCCTCACGAGTCTTGCCCTCACCGATTCCCGCATTCATCAGGCGGGACAGGGAGGGAAGCACGTTGATTGGAGGGTAGATACCCTTCTGGTGCAACTCTCGCGAGATGACCACCTGACCTTCGGTGATGTAACCGGAGAGGTCGGGGATGGGGTGGGTGATATCGTCGCCGGGCATCGTCAGGATGGGGAACTGGGTGATCGACCCCTTCTTTCCCTTCACCATGCCGGCACGCTCGTACATCATCGCCAAATCGGTGTACATGTAACCTGGATATCCACGCCGTCCGGGAACCTCCTCACGAGCGGCTCCAATCTGCCTCAATGACTCGCAGTAGTTCGTCATGTCAGTGTAGATGACGAGCACGTGGTAGTCATGCTCGAATGCCAGGTATTCGGCGGCGGTCAACGCCAGACGAGGCGTAATCAACCGCTCGACAGCGGGGTCGTCGGCGAGGTTCACGAACAGCACCGCGTTCTCCAGCGCACCGGTGCGCTCGAGGTCGTGTACGAAGAAGTTGTACTCCTCAGCGGTGATGCCCATGGCGCAGAACACGACGATGAACTGCTCGTCGGAGGAGATGATCTTCGCTTGACGAGCAATCTGCAGCGCGATGTCGTTGTGTGGTAGTCCTGAAGCGGAGAAGATCGGTAGTTTCTGGCCGCGCACCAGCGTGGTGCAGCAGTCGATGGCCGAGATTCCCGTCTGGATGAACTCCTCTGGCATCTCGCGGCTGTAGGGGTTGATCGCCGCGCCGATGATGTCGGCGTTCTTCTCCGCCACGATCTCCGGTCCGTCGTCTCTGGGTTTCCCGGAGCCGGACAGGATGCGTCCGACAAGGCCCTTGCTCACAGGCAGTTTGAACACGTCACCGAGGAATTTCACTCCGGTCTGCAGATTTATTCCGGCGGTTCCTTCGAACACCTGCACGGCGACCATGTCGTCGCTGGTGTCCAGCACCTGTCCATTCTTGGTGCTGCCATCTGCCATGCGCAGGCTGACAATCTCGCCGAAGGCGACAGGTTCGGTATCTGTGAGGAAGACCAGCGGTCCCTTCACGTCGGTTATGGTTCGGTATTCTTTCGCACTCATCTAAATCCCTCCTTCAGACGGCCTCCGCCGTCGCTTGAATCTCGCTGCACATGTCGGCCACGAGTTCCTCCAACTTCTCCGAGTAGCCCTCCTCAAGCCGCCCACGCATCAGCGTGGTTCGCGCGGGGACGTTGACCACGTCTCCGAGCAGTGCTCCAGCCGCAATCGCCTTCTTCGACTCATCCTGGAAGGTGAGAATCGCTTGGGTCATGGCGTATTGCAACTTGAGGGTGGAATAGGTGTCCACCGGGTGGAAGGCGTTCTGCTGCAGGAAGTACTCGCGGATCATGCGCGCCACCTCGAGCGTCAACTGCTGGTCGATGGGCAGTGCGTCCGAACCGACCAGCTGCACGATCTCCTGCAGTTCCGCCTCGACCTGCAGCAGGCTGCTGATCTCGGTGCGCACCTCGGGAAAGTCCGAGGCGATGTTCTCGCGGTACCACGGGTTCAATGACTGCGGGTAGAGAGAGTAGGACTGCAGCCAATTGATCGACGGGAAGTGGCGCTGGCGGGCAAGGCCGGCGTCCAGTCCCCAGAACACCTTGACGATGCGCAGTGTCCCTTGGCTGACCGGCTCGGAGATGTCACCGCCTGGTGGTGACACAGCACCGATGATCGAAATCGAGCCGTCCTCGCCGCCGAGCGTCTCGACACGCCCGGAGCGCTCGTAGAACTCAGCAAGTCTGCTGGATAGGTATGCGGGATAGCCCTCTTCTCCGGGCATCTCCTCGAGTCGGCTGGAGATTTCACGCATGGCCTCGGCCCAGCGAGAAGTAGAGTCGGCCATCAGCGCGACATCGTATCCCATGTCGCGGTAGTACTCGGCGATGGTGACGCCGGTGTAGACCGAAGCCTCGCGGGCGGCCACAGGCATGTTCGACGTGTTGGCGATCATACAGGTGCGGTTCATCAGCGGCTTGCCGGTGTTCGGGTCGATGAGCTCAGGGAACTCGGTGAGCACCTCGGTCATCTCGTTGCCTCGTTCTCCACAACCGATGTAGACCACAATCTGCGCGTCAGACCACTTGGCGAGCGCCTGTTGAGCGACCGTCTTGCCACTCCCGAATGGTCCGGGAATCCCTGCTGTACCACCCTTGGCGAGCGGGAACAGGAAGTCGAGGATCCTCTGGCCGGTGACCAGAGGAATGTTGGGGGCGTGCTTGCGGATGTACGGCCTTGGTGAGCGCACAGGCCAGCGCTGCATCATCGCCACCTCGCTACCGTCGGAGAGGGTGCAGACCGTCTCGGTGACATTGAATTCGCCTGAACCGATCGACTCCACGGTGCCTTCTTTGCCGGGCGGTAGCATGACCTTGTGCAGAATCGTCTCGGTCTCTTGGACGGTGCCGATGGTATGGCCCTCGCTGACCTCATCTCCTTTCTTGACCGTGGGTGTGAACTCCCACTTCTTCTCCATGTCAAGACCGTCAGCATCGACGCCGCGGGTGATGAACACACCCATCTTCTCCTCCAAGGTTGCCAACGGGCGCTGGATGCCGTCGTAGATCTGCGTCAGCAGACCCGGTCCCAACTGCACCGACAGCGTGTCCCCGGTGTTGATCACCGGTTCACCTGGCCTGATGCCCGATGTGTCCTCGTAGACCTGGATGACCGCCTTGTCTCCGTGCAGTTCGATGACCTCGCCCAGCAGCCCTTCATCGCCGACGCGGCACATGTCATACATGCGCGCGTCGATTCCGGTGGCTGTCACGACTGGTCCCGATATTCGATAAATTTGTCCTTCGTCACTCATTTCTTCACTTCCTTTCGTTCTAGGTTCACTTCCAAAGGTCCACGCCGATCGCCTTGCGAATCGATTCCCGAAGCGTTGTGTCTTCGGTGGTTCCGATACCCAGGAATGTCGGCGATATGCTGTCCGAGAGTTGGATGCGAAGCCTCTCGGGCAGTTTTAGGAGGTCTTCTGAATCGACGACGACGATACCGACCTCCTTCTCATTCAGCAGTCCTCGCATGTCGCGCTGCAACTCTTCGTCGTCTGGTGGATTGAGAATTCGGGTGATGCCCGCAAGTTGGAATCCAAGGGTGAATTCCGGGGTTCCGACAACTGCAATTTCCACTATATCGCCTCCATCAGAACATCATGTGCGCTTCGATCACGTCGTCGCCAAGGCCGGCGGCCTTGCCGCGCACGAGCAAGCGCAGGTTGGTCACTTCGAGCACCTTGCGCTCGATGTAGTGAATCAGGGGGAATGCAGAAAGTGGATTGAGCATGTTCATTCGGCTCAGCAGTTTGAGTCGCTGCGTTGTCAGCACGTTGACGATTGGGTCCAGAGTCCCACGTTCGCGGGACTCGGTCAGCGCCTCATCGAAGCCGTCGTCGTCAAATCCGGGGGCGCGGCGCAGAATCTCCAGCAGCGCCTCTTCGTTGTCCGCCTCCGCTGCTTGACGGAGGTAGGTGGCGGTGATTGCCTTGCCACCGGGCAATGTCAACTCCGCCCGCTCCTCGGATGAGAGTCCCTGTTTGAGCGCGCGGAACATGTTGATGACGTTGCGGTGGTCGATCTCGGTGCGCAGGTAGCGCAGCAGCACGGGGTGCCGCGTCGTGCCGGCGCGCAGCTTCTTGGTCGCTGCTGCGTAGTAGTACCGATCGAGGGCGTCCTCGTAGACCACCAGGTCATCATCCGTGTCAATGTCGGCGAGCGCCTTGCCGAACTGCGTCCCCTCCAGCGCCGCGGACGCCTCTTGCAACGTCTCGCAGTTCCGGACCAAGTCCAGCCATGGACGGTTGGCTTCGTTCCTCTCAGGCAGCACCTGTGAGGCTACGTGTTCGTAGGAGACTCCACTGCGAATCGCCCTGAGAGCAGTCTTCATCTTCTGGTAGGTGAAGCGCTCGACATAGATGGACACGAGATTCTTCAGGTGACCTTGGCAGAACCCAAGCACCTGTTGCAGGTCTCGATCCATGTTGTGATTCAGGGCAGCTTCGACCAGATCGACTCCGGTCAGGGTGTCGGCGTACAGGTCAAGTTCGGGCCTGTAGCCCATCTCCGCAATGCTGGCAGCGATGGCGTCGGGAGCCTGTTGCAGCAACTGGCGCATACGCGTGGCGTCGATGAGTTGTGCCTTGCGCGACTTGCCGCGGGCTGATGCGTTCGCCCAGTTCGACTGTCCCGTTGCCACCGTTGCCATTCTGCTCACTCCTTGCTCACTCGTCGCCGAACAATGCTGTGTTCACCGCGGGCAGCGCCGCCACCCACGCTTCGTCCAGACGACCGTCGAAACGGTAGTCGAGAACGATGGAGCCGTCCGCTGACTCCAGCACGAATCCGCCGATACCGCTCACGTCATCTCCGATGTCGAATTGGCCGCCGATCTTCTGCAGTGCAGAGCGGTCGAGGGCCACGGGTCGCAGCACCATGTCGGCGTCCGCTTCCCCCTTCGCCTCGTTCACGAGCGCTTTCAGCAGGTCGGCACGTCCCTTCAATCGGGCCGAGCCGATCTGTTCGCGCACCGATTCCCTGGTGGCGTCGAGCTCCTCGCGGCGAGCGATGAGTATCTGTTTCTGGTTCGCTTGTCGTGCTGAGGCGACTGTTTCAGTGCGGTTCTGTGCGCAGTCGCGCTCCGCTTTGGAAACCACCTCGTCACGTTTCTCCTGAGCCTCAGCCTTCGCTTCACTCAGGGTCTCTTTCGCTTCCGCCTTGGCGGCATCGGTGATGGCTTTCGCCTCCTTCCTAGCCGCCGCGGCGATCTCTTTGGCCAACGCGTCCAACGTCATCTCGATTCGTCCTCCTGTTTCATTCGTCGTTCAATCCGAGTTGCTCAGAGCAGGAACATCCCGATGAATCCGAACATCAGGATGGTCTCAGGCAGCACGGTGAACATCAGGGCTAGCCCAATCTTCGAACCATCTTCGGCAACCCAGCCAACCGCGGCTGCGCCGATCTGTCCTTGACCGAGTCCGGTCCCGATACCACAACCGCCCAGCGCGATTCCCGCACCGAGTTTGGCCATGGTGTCCTTCTCCGCAAGCTCAGCATCTGACAACGCCGCACTGACAACGCCAGCGAGCAGGGTCAGACCGCTCAGAACAAGCAGCAGACGCATGCCCATTCGCACCAATTTCATTTCTCTCATTTTCTTCATTCCTCCATTTTTCCCATGCAATGCACTGGAACCTGATATCTGATCACTCAACCTCCACCGCGGCTGCGGTGAACCCGAACGGATCGAACGCCTCACCGACCGCCTGATAGAACTGCTTCATCCACTCGACAAGGTGCAGCCTGGCGGTGTGGATGTTGGGGCTGGCCACTCCCAGACCCCAGGCGAAGAACTGGACGCCGAGCCAAGCGAGCGCGAGCGTGACTACCATGTAGACACCGCCGACGACGATCAGTCCGACGAACCATGAGGATAGCATGGCTAGGCTGATCTGAGCGTTGAGCGAGAGGTCCGCCTTGTCGAGGGAAGCGAGCACGAATGCCAGCCCCGGCACGATGGCGAATGGTGAGAGCACTGTGAGGACAGTCACCACATCGACATCGAGGAGCACCATCCCGAAGAGGCCGCTGAACGTCATTCCGTGCAGCAACCCGAACCGTCCCGCTTCGGGCGGCAGTTGCTTGCTGAACAACTTGATGCCTATGGCCAGCAGCACCGGCGCCACCGCCAGCAACAGCACCAGGCCCTCGATGTGGTGGTGTGAAAGATCAGAGATGGCGCCGAGCAGGCCGACTCCGTGACCGTCCTCGATGTGCCCGTAAAGCATGTTGTTACCCGTTTCGGCAATCTTGACGCCGGCCATTCCAACCGCGAACAGACGCACGTAGGAGATGACTGTCGGCATCATGCCGATGGCCTCGATCGGACCGAGGAAGGAAGCGATGAGCACCGGCATTCCGTGGTAGGCCCAACTGGCGTAGATGAGCATCAGCATGCCGACGCCCGCCATCGCCCCCCCGATGTTGCGCATCGAGGTCAGCAAGGAGACGTAGCCCTCGTCCGTGTGCCCGGTGCCGAGCCCGAGGAATCCGTAAGCGAACATGAATCCACCAATCAGGATGACGATCCACGAGCCGCGGTCGAACAGAGCGACGATCGGCCCGGCGTTCCCGTGGACGTCGCCGTGCAGCCAGATGTCCCGGAATCCGATGACCAGACCCAGCAGCACGTGGACCACCCCCATGTAGATGGTGAGCAGGATGAGGTGCTCGAGGTTGCCACCGGAGTCGACTGGAACCACCCTGTGGAACGGGTAGGCAATCTGCATGCTGAACGGCAGCCCGTGCTCGATGCCCACGAAGGCGAACAGCGAGAGTTCATCCGTGGACCAGTGGAACTGCCCCGCATTCGGGTAGGCGCCGGTCACCCAGGTGGCCCATGCGGGCGCATGTGAAGAAGTCCATCCCCACACCCCTCCTGCATCAGTGCACGCGTGAGCGGAGACGACTCCTGCGATGTCGCATGTCCCATGCGGGAGAATCTCGAAGCCAGCGAATTCACCGTAGATGTAGCCGAACACGACCGTCGAGATTCCGATGTAGAGGATGAACTTCGAAGCGAGCATCCCGGTCTCGAAGTGCCCGATGCGCTTGAACAGGAACCAGGCCAACATGATCGTCATCGCACCATAGACCATGTCTCCGAGGATGAGCCCGAAGAACAGCGGGTAGGTGAACAGCATGAACAACGTCGGGTCGACCTTTCCGTAGGCCGGCCTTCCCATCAGGTCGGTGAGCAATTCCATCGGCTTGCTCATGTGTCGGTCGGCGAACTTGATCGGTGGAAACTTCTGTTCCGGACCGTGGTGGGCGTGACCGCCGCCTCCGGGTGTGATCTTGAACGGCTGGATGTCGATGTCGATGCAGGTGTCCGCCAACGCCGCGCTGATCTCATCGCTGCGAGCGGTCTCGACCCAACCATCGAGCACGAACGCGTGAGCGCTGACAGCCACTCGTATCGGTCCAAGCGCCAGCGACATGTCCCGTTCCAGCAACTCGATGCCGGCGAGCAGGGTGTCGCCGTGCTCATCGGACCAGTCGGCGAGCTCCCGTTGCAGTTTCCTCTCCTCGACGACCAGTCGAGCGCGGCTTGCTGCCAGTTCATCCAGCCGGGTAGCGATCTCACCCTCGCCTTCGGGAACGGCGAGCGGCGTGAAGCCAGCGTCCTCGAGGCCCGACTGGACTGCTGAGGAGGAGTCGCTCTCACAGAACACAGCCACGACGGTTGGCTTCACTCCAGCGCTGAATACGATGCCACCTTTGGCAGCCGCCTTGACGGCTTCGGCATCCTTCGTGGTGCCTACGAACACGGTCAGTGATTCGTAGCCGGAGAGCAGGTCGAGATCGAGTCCAAGCGGCCGGAGCAGTTCCAACGATTCACACTCCGCATCGATGTCCGAGAGTTCACTGTCGATGGCAGCGATACGGTCCGCGCAGCTCACCATCTCAGCAACGAGGTCGGGCATGTCTCCCTGCAACTTCCCGCGCACGGATTCCGCTTCAAGGGGAATCTTGGGGGTGCTGACTGAAATCTGCGACGAGGCGCTGCGGTAGCGATTCAAGTCACGACCGATCTCCTCGGATTCCGAAGTGGGGCTACCGAGGTTGAATCCGTCCTCGTCACCAGTGTAATCGAGGATGTGCAGAGCGTTCAGGTCGGCGAGCACCTTGACCGCGTCATCGACCTTCGATAGTGAGCCGGCCGCGGTCAGGCGAGACATCGCCTGTGTGGTGAGTTTCCCCATCTGCTCTACCTCCCGTAATGTCGTTGTGTGTGCTCAAGCGCGGAAGGTGTCGAGCACAGATGAGACTGCATCCGAGCGGCTCTTCTCCCCTTGCTTGTGAATCGCCTTGAGGGACACATCACCCTCCTTGCGAACACCCTTCGCTTCCTTGCCGGCTGAGTCCATGGCATCGTCGAGCATCGCTCGTGCCTCAGCATCAGCATCTGCCCGTCCAGTGGCCACCAGTTCGGAAGCCTCAGCACGTGCTTTGTTGGCAATTTCTGCGGCGTCTGAACGAGCCTTCTCAAGCTTGGCGCTGGCCTTGTTCTCGGCCTCTTTTATGGAGCGCAGGACATCTTCTCTAGACATGATGTTCACCCTATGGGTGAAGGGCGACCTGAGACCGGTTCAAAAGGTTGACCTCACCCACACCACCACCTCTCCGACGCGTTCAAACGAATGCCTCGGTGAGGCGACCTTGGGGAGAGACGTGGACAGTGCGGGCATCGGTGACGACGACTGGTCCGAACTGCAACGCAATCTCGAGGCCACCATACCTGTTTACGACCGCGTGAATCGCTTCGGCACACTGGGGTTCGACCAACGCTGGCGCAGGGGTGTGCGCTCCCTCATTTCCCCTTCCTCCAAGGTACTCGAAGTAGGCTGTGGGCCAGGCACTTTCGCTGAGGATATCGAGGGTTGTGATGTGACCTGTCTCGACCCGATCCCGGCGATGCTCGACGCGGCGAGAGCGCGCGTGAACGGTGCGCGTGCGGGCAGAGGCGAAGAGGAGGCAACGTTCGTCGAGGCCACCGCCGAAGACATGCCGTTCGAACAGGATTCGTTCGATGTCGTCTGCTGCCTGTTCTCGTTCCGCGATTTCCATGACAAACCGAAGGGACTGGCGGAGATCCTCAGGGTCTTGAAGCCGGGCGGCCAACTGATCATCCTCGATGCGGCCAAAGTCAACTTCGTGCACGGCTGGTTCGGCTGGCTGTGGATGAAACTCTGGATGGGCACCTACGCACGCGTTGTGTGCGGAAAGCGCGATCACCCCTGGCGCTGGCTGGCGAA
>Ga0310124_10000326_pt1 | contig 32385 bp, 24 predicted proteins | sample CB11b_AW_Bot5_MG_FD_203507 | JGI IMG/M metagenome (GOLD analysis project Ga0310124, IMG submission 203507) | Marine microbial communities from Western Arctic Ocean, Canada - CB11b_AW_Bot5 | ecosystem: Environmental > Aquatic > Marine > Oceanic | place: Canada: Western Arctic Ocean | collected...
ATGGGGCCGAGGCCCGATCGACAGCCACGATTCTAGCCCGAGCGGTTTGGTGGTCAAGAGACGCGGCGGGCGCTTCATCGCTTCTGCGCAAAAGTGCAGGGGCCGCAGTAGACTGGCCCGTGACTTGACCTCGATCGGAGGCTCACGATGGCCCGCCACTGGTTCCTCGTCGCCACGCTGCTGGGAACGACTGCCTCGGCCGCACCCGCCCAGGACGCTCTGACCCCCCAGAGTGCTCGAGCGGCCCTGCACAAGGCGGTCGGGTTCTTCCGCAATAAGGTCTCTGCCGAGGGCGGATACCTGTGGAGGTACAGCCACGATCTGAAGCGGCGTGAGGGTGAGGGTCGGGCCGGGCGGGGGACGTCGTGGGTGCAGCCGCCGGGGACTCCGACGGTCGGCGAAGGCCTGCTCGAGGCCTGGTTGACCTGCGGCGACCCGACACTGCGGTCCGCCGCCGTCGACGCCGGACACCACCTCGTCAACGGCCAGTTGCTCTCCGGGGGCTGGGACTACCGGATCGAGACCGACCCGGCCAAACGCAAAACATACGCCTACCGCATCGCGGGCAATCCCGAGGGCCGCAACCGCACCACCCTGGACGACAACACCACACAGTCGGCGCTCAGGTTCCTGATGCACCTGGACCGGGCCCTGGGCTACCGCGACAAGCAGGTCCACTTTGCCGTCGAGTACGCTCTGGATGCACTCATCAAGGCCCAGTTCCCCAACGGAGCCTGGCCTCAGCGGTACGAGGAGTTCCCCGACGCGAAGAAGTTCCCGGTCCGCAAGGCGAGTTACCAGGCGAAGTGGTCGCGGACGTTTCCCCAGCAACGCTACTACAGCTTTTACACGTTCAACGACAACTCGATCGCCGACGTGGTGAAGACGATGATCGAGGCGCGGGAGATCTACGGGAAGCTGAAGTACCAGGTCGCGGCCGAGAAGGCCGGCGACTTCATCCTGCTGGCCCAGATGCCCGACCCTCAACCCGCCTGGGCCCAGCAATACGACCTGCAGATGCACCCGGCCTGGGCCCGCAAGTTCGAACCTCCCTCGGTCTGCGGTGGCGAGTCGCAGGGGGTGATGCGGACGCTGATCTTCCTGTATCGAAAGACCGGTCGGGAGGACTTTCTCGAGGCGGTGTCCAGAGCGCTGAAGTACCTGAAGGCGTCGGAGATTTCCCAGGGACGGTTGGCGAGGTTCTACGAGTTGAAGACCAATCGGCCGTTGTACTTCACGATGAAGTACGAGCTGGTCTACACCGACACCGACCTGCCGACTCACTACGGATTCCAGGTCGGTTCGAAACTGGATTCGATCGAATCGGCCTGGCGTCAGGCGAAGCGGGTCGGGCCGTCGCGGCCCCTCGATGCCAGCCGGCTGGCCACTCGCAAGCGTCGCAAGTTGACCCCCGCGATTAGCCGCCGGGCGTTGGCAGCGATCACGGCGATGGATTCGCGAGGTGCGTGGGTGGAAATGGGCGAACTGCGGCACCAGGGCGGCGGCCGCGAGAAGGCTCGAATCATCTCGACCCAGACCTTCGTCGGTCACATCGGGGCCCTGGCGGCCTACCTGGGGTCTCGCGAATAGAGGCGATCAGCCTTCGGCGACCGCCTGCATTTTTTCGAGTCCCTCACGAGCGACCTCTTCGGGATCCTGCTGCCAGAGGTCCTCGCGGAAGAGTTCCAGTGAGAGCCAGCTGTCGTAGCCGACCTCGCGGAGCAGCTGGCAGTAGCGGCCGAGGTCGAAGATGCCGTCACCGGGCATCACGCGGTCTGAGTCGTGCTGCTCGACGCGGGGCTTTGTGTCGATGCAGTCGTTGAAGTGCGAGATGGCGATCTGGTCGGCGGTCAGCTTGGCGATCGATTCGACATCTCCGCCGCCGCGGTAGATGTGGAACGGGTCGAGCACCGTGGTGGCGTCGGCGTCGCCGCTGCCCTGCATCACTCTCAACGCCGCCTCGATCGAATTCACCTGCTCGCTGAAGCCCAGGAACTCCATGATCGGCTTCACGCCGAACTCGCGACCGACTTCCAGCAATCGAGCGTATTGCCGGGCACCGAGTTCGAAGTCGACCTCGCCCAGGGGTGGGCCACCGATGGCGTAGCCGGCCCCGACGGCGACAGTCTGCTCGAGCCGCCGCTTGATCTCGTCGATTTCCTTGTCGTAGTCCTCGCCGCTGGTGTCCCACCAACCCTTGAGAAAGATGGTCGTGGGCACTTGCAGTCCGGCGTCGTCGGCCGCGTTGCGGATGTCACCCAGGGTGCCGCCGGTCAGCAGGTAGAGGTCGATGTCGTCGTGCCAGAGTTCGATGGCCTGGTAGCCGCACCGACCGGCGATCGCGATCTTTTCGAGGATCGGAGTCGGCCGAATGGTGCTCGAGTTGAGGCTGTAGATGAAGTCGGCCATGAGCGTCCTCGTGCGGCTGTGGTCTTTCAAGGTTGCAAGGCGGATTGTACTCTGCCGAAAGCAACGCTTCCAAACCGCCCGTGTTCTGGACCCCGGTGCCGTGTTCCCGATCAGAGATTCGCGGCCTTGTCTCTGCCTGATGTTGGCCGTGCTGGCTGTGCTGGCCACGGGTCGAGGGGGCGTGGCCGGCGAGATTGCCCGGTACGAATCGAAGCGGCTGGTGCTGCACACCGACGTGAAACCGGCGACGGCCCGGATGCTGGTCTCGGCCTTCGACGTGGCGTGGGAGACCTGGGTCGCTGAATTCGGTCCGCCACCTCTGAGCAAGGCCGGCCAGAAGCTGAAGATCACCGGCTGCGTGATGGTTGACCCGAAGGACTTTGCCGAGGCCGGGCTGCTGCCGGAGTCGATCGAGAGTTTCCTGGCGGGCGCGCATCCGGGCAAACACCAGCGGGAGAGGTTCTGGATGAAGGACCAGAAGGGCGACTACTACCGTCGCCACCTGATGATCCACGAGGCGACTCACTGCTTCATGACCGCCCGCGGTGGACCGAAGCTGCCGGTGTGGTACCTCGAGGGCACTGCCGAACTGTATGCCACTCACGTGGTCGACCCTCTGACCGGCCGGTATCGCTTCGGCGTGATGCCCGGAGATGTCGCCCAGCTGCCCGGTTGGGGTCGGCTGGGGATGTTGCGTCGAGATGTCCGTCGCGGCCGATTGCCTCGATTCGAGTTGATCTCGAGGCTGTGGACGATCGAGCACAAGAAGATCGAGACCTATGCCTGGAGCTGGGCGTACTGCCGATTCCTGGCGTCGCACCCGAGGTACCGTGCCGGTTTCAGGGAGCTGGGCAAGCATCTCGGTGATGGGAAGTTCGATGCGGCGCTGGAACGGGCCTTCGGATCGCACAGGCATGCGCTGCAGTTCGAGTGGCGGATGGCGGCCCGCGACATGGTGCCCGGATTCGATTTCCAGCGTGCGGCGATCACGTTCACCAAGCCTCGGCCATTGACGGTCCGTGGGGCCACGGTGGAGGTGGCCTCTGAGAGGGGCTGGCAGTCGAGCGGGGTGTTGGTCGAGAAGGGAGTCGGCGTGAAGCTGGTGGCCGGCGGTCGGTTCACATTGGCCGCAAAGCCCAAGCCCTGGGTCAGCACGGCCGAGGGGATCAGTTTTCGTTACCACGCGAAACTGCCGTTGGGTCGGCTGGTCGGCGTGGTTCAGCCCGAGGAGGTGAGGTCGGATACTCCGCCTCGAGTGGTGTCGCTGGGTGCAGAGGGCAAGTTGGTGCCGAAGGTTTCGGGGACCCTGTTCCTGCGGCTGAACGATTTCTTGAGCGAACTGGCGGACAACACCGGGTCGGTAACGGTCGAGATTCACAAAGCTGACTAGGGGGGTCTGACGCCGCCCCCGGTTTCGTCTGCTCTCCCTGCAGCGGTCCGCAGGCGGGGCCTGACCCCTTCCGCCAACCACCGCACCCGCCCCACCGCAGCCTCAAACCCCCAGACACTCGGCCATCGAGTTCACCAGGTGGTCGATGTGCTCGACGGTATTGTAGAGGTGGCACGAAATACGGATGTAGCGGTGTTCGTGCAGCGTGGTCACGGGTGTTTCGATCCCGAATTCCTGCTGCAGGGTCGTCTGCAACGGGTCGACGTGGCCGTGCCCGGTTTCGGTTTCGGGACTCGCCGGCAAGGGGACGATGACCATCGGCCCGTACCACTTCAGACTCTCGGGCAGCGGAGCCTCAAGTCGGGTCAATTCGAGCAACCGCTGCCGGGCCCGGTTGACCAGTGCATGAGACTGCTCGCGAAACCTCTCGATGCCGTAGTCCTCGAGAAACGCGATCGCATCGGGGATCGCCAACCAAGAGGCCGGGTCGCGGGTCCCGCCCCAGGTGAACTCGTCCTTCCACGACGGATCACGACCTCCGATGCTGCGGCCCCAGCTGATGATGGCCGGCCGGATGCGATGCTGGTGTCGTCGACGGACCCACAGGAAGCCGCTGCCGAAGGGGGCCGAGAGCCACTTGTGGCAACTGGCGGTGTAGTAGTCGCAGCCGATTTGTTCGATGTCGATGTCGAGCATGGCGATGGCGTGCGGGCCATCCACGCAGACGGGGACTTCGCGACCGGCGGCGGCCTGGCAGATCGAGGCGATCGGCAGGGTGGTGGCGGTGGCCGAGGTCACGTGGCTGGCGACCAGCAATTTCGTGCGGTCGGTGATCGAGGCCACGAGGTGTTCGACGAGGTGTTCGGCCGAGTCGTCTTCGAGCAGTGGCCAGGGCAACTTGCGGACCACCAGTTCGGCTCCGGCGGCCTGGCAGGTCTTCTGCCACAGCCGCCTTACGGCTCCGTATTCGTGATCGGTCAGCAGCACCTGGTCACCGGGTTCCAGCTCGATACTGCCGGCGACGATGTTCATCCCGGCGGTGGCGTTGTCCACGAGCACCAGGTCCTGCGGGTCGGCTCCGATGAATCGGCCCAGTTCGGCACAGGTCTCATCGAGCAGCCCCTCGAGCCGCCTGACGAAGAACTCCATGGGTTGCTTCTGCAATTCCAGTGTCCAGCGGGCCTGGGCCTCGCGGACGGGCCGGGGCGCCGGGCCGAACGAGCCGTGATTCAGGTAGGTGACTCCCTCGGGAATCTCCCACGCGTCGGCGATCGATGGGGCGGTGTCGTTCATGCCAGGGGCGAGGCGGAGGGCTCGGGTTGGGGTTACAGCGGCGGATCGGGGTCGGGTTCCGGCGGATGGGTGTTGGCCACGAGATCGGGTTCGAGCACGGACATCGACTGCCACCTGCCGCCGAGGAACCGGAACAGGAATCCGATGCCGAGCGTGACGATGAAGCCGGTGCAGGCGAGCCAGCCGACGTGCAGGGTCAGTCGGTCGGTGCGGATGGCGACCCAGGTGGGAACGACCATCACCATCCAGGCGGCGACCAGCGTCAGCCACAGCCCGAATCGCGTGTCACCGGCTCCTCGGACCGCCGAACTGAACACGATGATCATCGCGTCGAAGAAGGCGTAGACGGCGACATACCTCAGCAGCATGATCACCATCTCCTGCACCTCGGCAAATTCCTCGGCGTTGGCCAACGCCGCGTAGGGAAGCAGGAACAGTTCCGGCACGGCGAGGTACAGGGTTGAGAAGCAGATCATGTAGATGGAGGCCAGCCCGAAGGCGATCCAGGTCGTGCGGACCGCCAGAGCCGGTCGCCCCTCACCCACCCGCCGACCGACCAGGATCATCACCGCGGTGCCGACTCCCAGCATCGGGACAAACGCCATCGAGTTGATGTTGAAGGCGAGGTTGGTGGCGGCGAGTTCGGTGGGGCCGAGTTGACCCAGCAGCAGCAGGAACACGGTGAACCCGGCGACATCGACCAGGAACATCGCTCCGTTGGGCAGCCCGAACTTGATGAACCGGACAAACAACTCGGGATCGAATCTGCGGTGGGCCAGCAGCCGGAACCGCTTGACCGTCTCGGGTCTCAGCAGGACCGAGGCGTACAGAAATACGGCGGTGCATTGGGCCGAGACGGTGGCGATGGCGGCTCCGGTGACGCCCAGCGCGGGAATCGGCCCGTTGCCGAAGATCAGCAGGTAGTCCAGGCCGATGTTCAACAGCGACGCGGCGACGTTGACCCACATCACCACCTTCGTGCGGCCGCGTCCGGTGAAGAAGCCCGAGAGGGTTCCGGAGAGCAGGAAGGGGAGGCTGCCCAGGCAGAGCACTTCGAGGTAGGCGACTTCGAGCTTCTCGACGGCGGCACCGTGGTTGGCCCAGGCGAAGATCGGTCCGGCCAACGGAGTACACAGCGCCAGCAGGACTCCGGCGATCAGCGAGACGTAGATGGCCTGCCACAGCGAAGCGACGATCCGATCGGGACGACCGGCTCCGTCGTACTGCGAGACGAAGGTGTTGGTGTACATCGCCATACCGAAGGGGAGCGACAGCAGGCTCCAGTGCACCATCGAGGCCGGCATGGCCGCCGCGAGGGCTTCGGAACTGTGCCAGGTCAGGAAGATGCGGTCGACCACGTACATCAACGTCACCGAGCCCGCACTGATGACCAGGGGCACGGCGACGGCGAGCAGTTCCCGGAGACTGCCGGGAACGTGCCGATGCGATTCGTTGGGACTGTCCTGGTCCCCAGGCGAACTGTTGCCGGTGGTCACCTCCGCACCTCTTCCCTTGTGCCCGGTCCAGTCGATATGACCCTGGTCCTGATCGGCCTGATCGGTCTGATCGGCCAGGTCCGTCCGAACTGTTCGACGGAGGCCACTCGAGTGAAGTCGCTAGGTTAGAACGGTGGTGGGGTCGGGTAAAGCGGCCGGCCACGGGGCCGCCGAGTCCGGCTTGTTGCGATCCCCTCAGGCAGCCGCTAGGTTGCCCTGTGCGCCCTGTTCGACCTCATCGAGAGCCACACCATGAAGTCCCTCGATCCGACTGCGTTTGCTCGAAGACTGTCGATCCTGCTGTTGCCTCTGGTCGCCACCGCGATGGCGGCAGTGCCCACCGAGACCCGGGCCGACGCAAAGTTGGCGAGAGTCTTTGGCAATTCGATGGTGCTGCAGCGGGACCGCGAGGTGCCGGTGTGGGGCATGGCGGCCGCCGGTGAAGAGGTCAAAGTGACCCTCGGCAAGCAGTCTCACACCATCAAGGCCGGTCGGGACGGTCGGTGGAGGGTGAAGCTGAGCGCGATGCCGGCCGGGGGGCCTCATGAACTGGTCATCCAGGCGGCCAACACGCTGAGGGTCCAGGATGTCCTGTTCGGAGAGGTCTGGCTGGCCAGTGGGCAGAGCAACATGGCGATGACGGTGGGTCGCTGCCGAGACGCCCAGGCCGAGCAGGCCGCGGCCGATTATCCGCAGCTCCGGATGTTCACCGTCAAGAGAACCGCTGTGCTGAAACCTGCCTCGGATTGCCAGGGCTCGTGGCAGGTCTGCAGCCCCGGGACCGTGGCCGGGTTCTCGGCAGCCGCCTACTACTTCGGTCGACGCCTGCACAAGGAACTGGGCGTCCCGGTCGGGTTGATCAACTCGTCGTGGGGCGGGACGGCGATCGAGGCGTGGACCAGCCTCGAGGTGCAGAAGCAGGACACCCGCTTTGCAGCCGTGTTTGCTCCCTGGAAGAACAAGCCGGAACCGAACCGCAACAAGCCGGCCAACCTCTTCAACGGGATGATCCAGCCGCTGGTCGGATACGGCATCCGGGGAGCGATCTGGTACCAGGGCGAACGGAACTCGCGGACGATCGCCTCATCTCGACTCTATCGCCACCAGCTGCCGCTGCTGATCAGGGATTGGCGAAAGAGATGGGGGCAGGGCAAGGGGCAGGGAGCGAACTTTCCGTTTGTCTGGGTGCAGCTGCCCAACTTCAAGGCGAGGCAGGCGGACCCGAACCTGGTCACGACCTGGGCGGTGATGCGTGAGAGCATGCAGCTGGGCCTGAAGGAGCCGGCGACGGCGATGGCCGTGACGATCGACATCGGAGAGGCTCGGGACATCCATCCGAAGAACAAGCAGGACGTCGGCCACCGGCTGGCCCAGGCGGCTCTCGCCGTGGCGTATAAGAAGGAAGTGGTGGCGATGGGTCCGCTGCTGCGGTCGGTGACGATCGAGGACACTCGGGTGCGGGTCCAGTTCGACCACGTGGGAACCAAGCTGGTGGTCCGCGGCAAGGACCAGGCGGTCAAGGGGTTTGCCCTGGCCGGGCCCGACAGGGTGTTTCACCTGGCGGAGGCACGGGTCGAGGGAAAGACGGTGGTGGTCGAGTCGCGGCTGGTCGGTGACCCGATCGCGGTTCGCTACGCCTTCGGCGACAATCCCGCCGTCAACCTGTACAACTCGGCTGGCATCCCGGCGGCTCCGTTTCGAACCGACGACTGGGAACCGCCCGCGGCTCGGTGATCCTTTGACGAGCAACGAACCGTATCTGCTGCGGCTGAGCAACCGGCTGGCGATCGGGCTCTCGGAGATCGACTCCGACCGCCGTGGGCGGCATCGCGACTTCCTGCTGTCGCAGCAGCTGCCCGATGGCGGGTTCCGCGGCCGTGAGGGTGATTCGGACCTGTACTACACCAGCTTTGCCGTCCGCGGGCTGGCGATGCTCGGCGGGCTGCAGGGCCAGCAGTGCGAGCGGATCGGGGAATACGTGCTGGCGTGCCGCTCGCAGAATCTCTCGGTCATCGACCTCGTCAGCTGGCTCTACACCGGCCTGGCCGTGCAGTTGGCCGGGGGTCCCGATCCGTTGGCGGGTGCCGAAGAGGGTTTTGTCGAGTCGGTGTCGGAGTCGCTTGAGAGCACCCGGACGGCCGACGGTGGGTACGCTCGGACAACCCTGGGTGCCGCCGGGAGCACCTACCACTCGTTCATGGTCGCCCTGGCGTATGAACTGCTGGGGCAAAGCGTGCCCGAGCCGGACCGCATGATCCAGTTCGTCTATGACCGCCAGCGGGACGACGGAGGGTTTGTCGAGATTTCTCCGATGAAGCGGAGCGGGACCAACCCCACGGCCGCGGCCGTCGCATTGCTGGTGATGCTGGGCGGGATGGACGACGAGTTGCGGGATGACGTCCGGGAGTTTCTGGAGTTGGTGCGAGGCGACGAGGGAGGGTTCCTGGCCAACACGAGGATCCCGTTCTGTGACGGACTCTCGACCTTTACCGGCCTGCTGACCGTGCAGGACCTGGGACTCGAAGGCGTGGTGAAGTCCGAGCGGGTCGAGGCGTTTCTGAAGAGTGAGCTGGAATTCCCGACGGGAGGATTCCGGGGCGCCGCATGGGACACCGACGCGGATGTCGAGTACACCTTCTACGGACTGGGCACCCTGGCACTGATCCTGGGGCCAGAGGTTTCACAGTGAACAGGGGCCGGCGGCCTGGAAAAACACGCAGGTTGGGCAGGGTACTATTCACTATTCAATCCGCCGCAGGCGGACTGACCTCAAGGGTTGACTCTGCTGGAGCGATGCGGGTAGAGTTTTCGGCTGAGGCGGTCCGTTGGAAGCGGGCCGTAGGATTCTGACGAACCGGGAGAAAACGGAGTTTCCCACACCGCTTAGACGCTCACGACAACTCCGGTCGAAGAGCGAGGTTGGTCTTGACCCGCCTGGCTGTTGGGCTGCTGCAGGTGAGGCGTGGTATTTTGGGAGCATGAGGCTCGATGCTGATCCGTCAAGACGGCTTGGCCTTGCGAGTCGATGCTCCGGCCAAGCTGAACCTGTTCCTGGAAGTCCTGGGCAGGCGAGGTGACGGATTCCACGAGCTGGAAACGCTCATGGTCGCCATCTCGCTGCATGACACCCTGCGATTCACGGAGGAACCCACACCAGCGATTCGGCTGCGTTGTCATGGTCGGGGGGGTGTCGACACTTCGGTGCCTTCCGGCGATGACAATCTTGTCGTCCGAGCGGCGAAGCTGCTGCAGGCGCATTCGGGCACCTCACGCGGTGCCACGATTGATCTGTGGAAGCGGATCCCGGTGTCGGCGGGTCTGGCGGGCGGATCGACCGATGCGGCGGCGGCCCTGTTGGCGTTGGACCGGCTCTGGGAGTTGGGCATGGCGTCGCAGGAGTTGTTGTCGTTGGCTGCCGAGTTGGGCAGCGACGTGGCCTTTTTTGTCCGAGGCGTTCCGGCGGCGATTTGTCGGGGCCGAGGCGAGGAGATCCACCCGGTCGAGCGTTCGTTGGAGTTGTCGTTTGTCGTGGCGCGCCCGGCGAGTGGTTTGTCGACGGCGGAGGTGTACCGGCATTGCCAGGTCAGTTCCGATCCCCGTTCGGCCCAACCGCTGGTCGAGTTGCTTGCCGACGGTCGACTCGCCGATGCTGCGAGGCTCTTCCACAATTCCCTGCAACAGACCGCAAGCAGATTGAACCGGGAGGTCACCGACCTGATCACTCGACTGGATCGTCAACCCGTCCTGGCGTCGGCGATGACCGGCAGTGGCACGGCCTGTTTTGGCCTGTGTGCCACCGACCGGTCGGCTCGCCGCATCGCCGGGGCACTTGTCGAGGGCGGCGTGCCGTGGGCGAGTGCGGTTCGGACACGGGTTTGAGGGTTGATGAATAGGGTGTGAGTCGGACGTGAGAAAGACGCGTGAAGTCTGCATGCGGGAAACAGGACACAACACCGGGAAGTGGGGTGGCTGAGGAGTCGTGACAAGGAGGACAACAGTGGAGATCACGGAAGTTCGCATCAAGCTGATGGCCGATCCACACGAGCGTCTGTTGGCGTTCTGCTCGGTCACCTTCGACCAGTGTTTCGTCATCCGGGACCTGAAGATCATCCTGGGGACCAAGGGTGCCTTCGTGGCAATGCCCTCGCGGAAACTCACCGATCGGTGTCCGCAGTGCAACATGAAGAACCATCTCCGCAGCACCTACTGCAACCAGTGCGGTGCCGAGCTGTGCGATGACCGCGCCATCAAGGGTGACGACGGCCGCGCCAAGCTCTACGCCGACATCGCTCACCCGATCAACTCGTCGTGCCGCGAGATGATCCAGACCCGGGTGATCGAGGTCTACGCAGAGGAGCAGATCCTGGCCACCGAGCCGGGGTACATCTGCACCTACGACGACTACGACGAGGACCGTTACGCGGCCCTGGCCGATGGGTCCCCGGCGATCGCCGGCCGGATCGAGCCGGCAGCCGAGACTCCTGCAGCGCCGCACATCGGGCAGGATTCCGAGGCGGCCGAGTCGGTTGATTCGGTTGATTCGGTTGATTCGCTTGATTCGAGCGAGGGAGAACCGCCTGATTTCGGGGCGGGGGTGCTGTAGAAATCGGTGAGGGTGTGGGGGACTGGCTCCGCAGCCCCGCCGGAGGCGGGGCGGAGGTGCCTGTCCCGTCTCCATTCGCCGGTGATTGATCTCGGGACAGGCACCGGCGCGCCCCGCCTCCGGCGGGGCTCTGGAGCCAGTCCCCGGGCCTACTCGAAGTACTCGACCGCATTGCGGAACACCCTCAGGCCGTCGCCGTCTCCGGTGAGTCCCAGCCGGGTCCAGCGCGGGTGTTGCGTGGCGTGCAGGAAGCGTTCCGGGTGAGGCATCAGCCCGAGCACTCGACCCGAAGGGTCACCCAGTCCGGCGATGTTGGCCGCCGAGCCGTTGGGGTTGTGAGGTTCAGGCAGCAGCGGGTCATCTGCGGTCGGCGGCAGATCGGAATCGTGATCGGGTTGGCCGCTGTCGGGTCGCTGCTGGTAGCAGAGTCCGACCTGGTCGTTGGCGAACCAGTCGGCGAGTACGTCGTGGTTGCGGGGCACGAGTCGTCCCTCGGCGTGAGCGATCGGCAGCTCGAAGTGATCGAGTCCCTTGAGGAACACGTTGCCGGTTGAGACGACTCTGAGCCGGACCCAGCGGGCGGTGTACCTGCCGTTGTTGTTCCAGGTCAGCGTGGCATCCGGTGCCTGCTGCGGGAGGTTGTCGTCGGAATCCGGAGGCCATCCCGCCGCTCCCGCGGGAAGGACTCCGGCCTTCAACAGCACCTGGAACCCGTTGCAGATGCCCAGGGCCAGCTTGTCACAGGCCAGGAACCGGCCGATGGTCTCTGAGAGTTGTCCTCGCAGCTGGCTCGAGAAGATCACTCCCGCACCGATGTCGTCTCCGTAGCTGAACCCTCCGGGGATGCACAGCACCTGGTACCTGTCGAGCAGCGCCGGATCCTCGAGCACCCGGAACAGGTGGACGCGATCGGCAGCCGCCTCGCACGATGAAAACGCGTATGCGGTTTCCACGTCGCAGTTGGTGCCGGGGGCACGCAGCACGCACACGCGGGGAGTCGCCATGGAAGTCGGCTCGCTTGCTGGCGGGGGGCAATTCGGCAGCGATGCTACCGGTGGTCGCGGGGAAAGGGAAGCCATCGCTCGGCGGGTTTCCCTGTGCGGGCGGCTCGGTTTAGGATCAGGCCATTGACTACACGGCAGCAAGCGAGGTGAGTTGTGATAATGCGAGTCAACCGGTTGAGTCTGCTGGGCGGACTGGCAGCCTGGCTGTTCCTTTGCGGGGTGTTGTCTGCCGACGAGATCGGCGACGACCTCGCGACGGTGTCGAAGGTGGGTCCTGGTGGTCGCGGATCCGCCGCGGCTCGCACCGCCACGCTGCGACTTTCCCGCAGCTCTCTCGAGCTGCTGCCTCGACTGCTCGAGTCGATGGACACCGACAACATCGTGGCGGCCAACTGGTACCGGAGTGTCTACGAGACGATCACCCGCCGCGAGTTGGCTCGGGATCCGGTTCCCGAGTTCCCCGTTTCGCTGCTCAAGACCTACATCACCAATCCCAGGCGAGTGGGTCGTGCCAGGCGGCTGGTCCTGGATCTCATGGAACGACTCGAACCGGGCACCACCAGGTCCCTGGTTCCCGGTCTGCTCGACGATCCCGAGTTCCGCGACGACGCGGTGACCGCGGCACTCTCTGGTGGCGATCGGGCGAAGCAGGCGGGTCGCAGCGCCGAGGCGATTGCCGAGTACCGCAAGGCGTTTCGTGCCGCCCGCAATCCCGCTCAGGTGGGAACCGCGGCAGACAAGTTGAAGGGGGTCGGCCAGGAGGTCAGCGTGGTGGACCAGATGGGGTTCATCACCCACTGGCACCTGCTGGGCCCCTTCGATGCTCCCGGCACCACGGGTTTCGAGCTGGTTCTGCCTCCCGAGAAGCAGGTCAAGACACGAGTGGACCTGAAGGCGACCTATGTCGGCAAGGGCGGGGGTCGCATCAAGTGGTCCAGGCATCATTCGAGCGATCGGTTTGGCCAATCGAACCTGAACCAGTCGATCGCCGCGGTGAAGGAGGCGGTGGGGTATGCCTACACCGAGGTCATCTCGCCGCGGACCCAGGCGGTGCAGATCCGCTGCGGGGCCGACGACAACCTGACCATCTGGCTCAACGGCAAACAGGTCCTCCGCCGTCTCCAGTGGCTCAACGGCACGCGTCTGGACCGCTTCCGCACCAGCGTGACCTTGAAGAAGGGCCGCAACCGGATGCTGGTCAAGATCTGCCAGGGGCCTCAGCACAAGAACCCCGCGGTGCCCAACAACTGGTCGTTGCAGTTGAGGATTTGTGACCAGCACGGCGGCCAAGTGGGCGCGACCAGCGGCCTGCCGCCGTTGCCCACGCCGTTACCCAAGAAGGACGCGGCGGCCTCCGAGGGGGTGATTCGATGAGCAACACCAGGACCAGATACCGAGAGTGGCTGCTGGCGGTGATGGTGCTGATCGTGCTGATCATGCTGACGGTCGGTGCTGGCGAGGTCCTTGCCGAGAACTGGGCGGGTTGGCGCGGCCCGAACCGCAACGGTGTCAGTCGTGACACGCGAGTGCCTCTGAAGTGGACCGCCGAAAAGAACGTCGCCTGGAAGACGGCTCTGCCGGGAAGCGGCATTTCCAACCCGGTCGTCTTCGACGACCGGGTCTACGTCACCGCCTCGGACGGCAAGAGCCTGGCGAACCTGCACGTGATCTGCCTGGATCGCGACGGCGGCCAGGTCCGCTGGCACCAGCGGTTGTGGGGGACGGCTCCGACGCGGTACCACGGCAGCAAGAGCAGCATGGCGAGTCCATCGCCGGTGACCGACGGGCGTCATGTCTGGGCCTTCTTCGGAACCGGCGACGTGTTCTGTCTCGATTCGGCCACCGGTCAACTGGCCTGGCACCGGTCTCTTGCCGGCGAGTACGGTGCGATCGAGAACCGGTTTGCGACATCGAGTTCGCCGGTGCTGTACCGCGACACGCTGCTGCTGCAGGTCGATCACTACGGCGACAGCTACCTGGTTGCGTTGGATCTCAAGACGGGCTCCAACCGTTGGAAGGTCGACCGTCCCGGCCGCTGGCTCAGCTGGAGTTCACCTCAACTGATCCGCCTTTCCGACGGTCGCCACGAGCTGGTTGTCTGTGGATCTGAGCGGGTCGAGTCCTTCGATCCGGGTACGGGCCGGGCGTTGTGGACGGTGGGTGATATGCGGCGTGAGTGCATCCCGACGCCGTTGTTCATCGACGGTCGGCTGTACGTGGTCAGCGGCCCCAGCGGTCCGTCGATGCGGATCCGGCCCGGTGGCAGCGGCGACGTGACCGGGACGCATGTCGAGTGGCAAAACACTCGAGGTTCCCCCTTCGTGCCCTCGGCGATCGTCATCGGCAAGCGGTACTACATGGTGACCGACCGCGGGATCGCGACGTGCCTGGACACCGAGACGGGCAAGCAGGTGTGGCAAAAGCGGTTCGGCGGCGGCTTCACCGCCTCACCGGTCGCCGCCGGTGACCGGATCTACTGGGTCAACGAATCGGGTGTGACGCTGGTGATCCGAGGGGGAGGGGACCGGTACGAGGAGCTGTCGCGGAACCCGATCGGTGCGAGTGTTTTCGCGTCGCCGGCGATTTCCTAGGGCCGGTTTTTCCTGAGGACGACCTCTCACCTGATCTGCCTGCAGCAGTCGGCAAAGAAGGCTCCGTGATGCGTCCAAGTCGTCTAGGCCCTGATCGGCCACGGCACTACAATCCCCCGCGACCGGCCCAAAGCGAGGGTGTCGGTGTCGGAGGGTGGGATGCGACGACGCGTGATCTGCTGGACGAATTGCCTGCTGCTTTCCGTCTACGTGTTTCTGCCCGGTTGCCTGGTCAACCAGAACACCCGGATGCCTCAGTCCAGGCCACGTCATCCCAAGGCCGAGCGTCGCAGTTTCGAGTTCCACGATCCGTTTCCCAATGCCGAGCTGGGTCCCGTGGGGGGCCCACGTCCGCCGGGGATGAACCAGCCGCGGACCGAGGCACGTCGGGCGATGGAGCAGCGGGCCGCTCATGGCGGCACCCGTCCCCGCTCGTTCTGGCTGCCGACGCTGCCCGGCCTGGTGCCCAGGCCGACACCGACGCCGGTCGTGCCCCAGGTCGTACCCGAGTAAACGATCTGGGGGGGCGAGGGGCCCGTTTGAGCGTCGTGCTGCTGGTCCTGGCAGGTCTCCCGCCGCTGGTCTCACAGGCCCAGGCTCAACCGAAGACTCGACCTGCCGCGGTCACGCGTGGGATGGTGACTCCCGAGGCCGACCGGGCGATCAACTCGGGCCTGGCCTTCCTCGCCTCGCGTCAGCATTCCGACGGTTCCTTTGGCACCGGCAAGCAGTTCTCACACAACGTGGCCGTCACGTCGCTTTCGGGCCTGGCCTTGCTGGCCGGAGGACACACGCCCGGCCGCGGGCGATACGGCGGCCAGGTCAGTCGCACGATCGACATGCTGATCGAGTCGGCTCGGCCCAGCGGCTACATCATCAACGAGCCCTACGTGTCGCACGGCCCGATGTACGGCCACGGCTTTGCGACGCTGTTCCTGGCCGAGGTCCACGGTATGGAGACTCGGCCACGGGTGCGGGCCCGGTTGCGGGACGTGCTGGCCCGCTCGGTCGCGCTGATCGTTCGTGCTCAGAACGAAGAAGGAGGTTGGCGGTACGAGCCGCGTGGAGCCGAGTATGCAGATCTCTCGGTGACCGTCTGCCAGGTGATGGCGTTGCGGGCCGCTCGGAATGCCGGGATCGGTGTCCCTCGAGAGACGATCGAAAAGTGCACCGGTTTCGTACGCCGTTGCCAGAACCCCGATGGCGGGTTCCGTTACATGCCGGCTCGTCGCGAGAGCCTGTTTCCGGTCACCGCGGCCGGGCTGGTGGCACTGTCCAGTGCCGGGGTCTACGACGGGCCGGAGATCGAGCGGGGGTTGGCCTTTCTGTCTCGCTTTGCCGCGACGGCAGAAAACTCGAATCGCACGCCGGACCATTTTCTGTATGGGCACTACTACGCCGTCCAGGCCGCCTTCCAGGCCGGCGGCGAGACCTGGTCGGCCTGGTACCCTCTGATCCGCGATCACCTGGTCGGGACGCAGCAGCCCGGTGGTGCCTGGCGCGACAGGACGTGCGATCACTACGGCACCGCGATGGCGCTGTTGATCCTGCAGGCTCCCAACAACTACCTGCCGATTTTCCAACGGTGACTCGGTGAGGGGTTTACGAGGAAAAGGAAAGCGGATCCGCGTTACGGCGTGGATGATCGCCGCCGGAGTGCTTCTCGGCGCGGTCGAAGTCCCGGGCGAGGAGACGCTTCCATTTCGGGAACGGGTCCGTGTGCGGGTCGAGTTGACCGATGGGGCGACGATCGAGGGTCGACGGATCGAGTTGGGCCGCGGGGTGGTGGTCCTGGACGCTCGTCGCCTGCCGACTCAGCGGATCGTGAGATGGGATCGGTTTGTCGGCGAACGTGAGCCGGCTCTTCGCCGAGCGGCCGTCGGCGACCTGGTGATGCTGGTTGGAGGCGATCGCCTGAACTGCAAGGTGCAGAGCATCGATCTCGAGCACTTGGTCGCCCGCTGGGACGGCCTGGCCCGGCCCGGCGAGTTTCGGATCCCCCTGGAGCGTGTCAGGGCTGTGGTGCTGGGGAGCGGAGTCCCGGGCCGGCTGCGTCGCAGTCTCGCGAGTGATCGCAAGGGCCGTTCGGGGGACGAAGTGTGGTTACGGGGAGGTGACCGGTTGGTGGGCGAGTTGAAGAGTCTTGGTGCCCTGGCGGTGGTGTTGGCGACCGAAGCGGGCGATCGCCGGGTGGCTCGCAAGTCGGTGGCCGCGCTGCTGGTGAATCCCGAGTTGACTGTGGTGGCCCGGCGGCGGACCCGTCACGTGCGAGTCGCCTTTGCGGACGGGTCGCGGTTGACCTCGAGTTGGCCGACACCAGGGGCGGACGGATCGATCGGGCTGGTTCTGTCGGGGATCGGGTCGAACACCGACGAGTCGGCTCGTGTCCAGGCCCCGAGGGCGGCGATTCGCAGCGTGCAGTATTTCGGCGCGGGGATGCTTCGGCTGACTTCTCGCAAGCCGACGCGGGTGGTGCATACGCCGTTTCTCGGAGCGGTCCGGAATCCGGTGGTCGACGGTTCGATCGGCGGAGGTCCGCTGGAGGTTCGGGGTCGCTGGTCGGCCAACGGACTGGGGATGACCAGTCGCACTCGGATGACGTGGGACCTGGATGGTCGCCACCGCGTTTTCTGTGCGACGGTGGCGATCGATGACACGGCCACCGGTGGCGGTGACGTGGTGTTCGGAGTACTGCTGGATGGGCGATCGGTCTGGAGCAGTGGTCCGGTTCGAGGTGGCCAGCGGCCACGTGCGGCCGGCCCCGTCGATCTCGGGGATGCTCGGACGCTGACGCTGGTGGTCGACTATGGCCGCCGTGCCGACGTGAGGGACCACGCCGTGTGGCTGGATCCTCGGCTGGTCAAGTAGCTCAGGGACTGGCTCTCAGCGATTCCTGGCGAACAGTCTTCGTCTGAGCGTGGCGAACCCGCTGAGCTCTTCGAATCGTCTGCGGTGGCTGGCGTCCTGGATCATGGCGAAGAGGATCACGTTGACGCCGATGCGGAAGGCATCGCGGGTGATGTACCCGGCGCAGGCGACCGAGGATTGTCGTTGGAGTGCACAGCTGAGGTCGTATCGGCTGTAGATCACGACGTATCGTCCGTCGACTCTCAGGCCCTCGAGAAACGGTTCTCCCTCGCGGACTTCCGTCGCCAGCGCTTTTCCACCCGCCCCGCCCGCCGGCAGCACTCTGCGCTTGACCTTGCGGATGTCGTAGCCCAGGTCGAGGCGAAACAACTCGTGATCGACCGGTACGCGTTCGAGTTTTGCGTCGGGGTAGAGTTGGCTGATCATGCGTCGAAAGCTGTTGTCAAACGGCTTGGCTCCGCAGATGGCGTCTGCGAAGAGCAGTCCGCCGTTGTCGAGGTAGGTCCTGAGTTGCTTGATTTCTGGGGCTGAGAAATCGTAGCGGTTGCGTCCGTGCATGAAGACGACGGGGTATCGGAACAGGGCGGGGTCGGTGACGGGGAGTTCGAGTGTGCGGGTGGAGGCGGTACGTGGGAAGCTGCGGTTGACGGCCCGCAGCAGGTTGCGGACCGCCAGCGGCGCATCGTTGTAGCCTCCGGTGTGACGCAGCTTGGGCACCTTGAGCAGTCCTCGAGCCACGCGGTCCTCGGCTCCACCCTGCTCGGAGAGTTGCTGCTGGTCGAGCTTGTTGGGAGGCTCTCGGCCGGTGGCGTAGGCGATCACGTTGACTCCGATCTTCATCGCCCGAATGATCATCGTCTTGAGTTCGACGGGCCGTCCGTCGGGGTCCTGCTTCATCCACTTGTTCCACAGGCACGAGAGGTCTTCGGGGGTGAAGATGATCACGGTGCGGCAGCCGAAGTCGACTCCGTAGAGCTTCACGCTGTCCGGGTCGGTGAACAGGTATTCGCTGCGGTAGACCGGGTGACCCGACGGCAGCGGTTTCAGCCGGGCGTCTCCGGCGGGGTAGAGTTTCTTGACGAGTTCGAACATGCCGTCGTGGAAACCGGCTCCCTGGCAGCAGTTCACAGCGAACAGGAAGCCTCCCTGGTCGAGGTACTTGCGGAGCATGCCGACCTGCTGCTTGTTCAGTTGCGGGACATCTCGTCCGGAGATCATCTGCACCGATCCCTGCAGCAGGTCCTGGACTCCGGTGGGTCCCTTCAGCCGGTTGATGTCGACGACTTGCCAGGTCATCAGCTTGGGCCACTTGGGCAGCGTGGTGATGTGTTCGACGAGGTTTCTGGCGTCGTCGCGGTGCTGGTTCCAGTCGGCGTTGCTGCCGAACTGCAGCTTGTTGATCAGGACGGGTGAGAGTCCCTTGGAGAGGAACAGCAGCGCGAAGCTCGAGGCGATCAGCTCATCGCTCTCGATCCCCGACGATCTCCAGCTGCCTTCTCGCTGGTTCTGCCCGTTGACGAGGTACAGGGCTCCTTCGCGGTACCAGTCGTGGTTGCCGAAGAAGCGTCGCCCCGAGAGTCGTCCGGCTCGTTCCATTCCGTAGAGGTAGTAGAACAGCCAGCTGCGTCCGCCGGGGTTGCTGCCCACGGCGAAGTGGCGACCCATCCAGGCGAGTGCCCGATCGAGCTGTTGGTCCTCGGTGATTGGTTCGCAGCAGCGAGGTTGTCCGTTGGGCAGGAGGTCTTTTTCGTCTCGGAGCATGGCGCTGGTGATCTGCAGCGTGGCGATGCCGGCGACGGTCATGCTGCCGCTGCTGCCCAGGGCACCTCCGCCTCCGGTGTAGGACCACCCGCCGTCCCCGTTCTGGAACCTCAACCAGTGCCTCCGCGTTTTCTCCCAGACCCGCCGGTCGACCAGTGCTCCGGCGTAGGCGGCATCCCTCAGGCCCAGTACCGCGAACTGCCCGTTGCTGCGATCGCCTCCACCACCGGGTCCGCGGAACGAGTAGCTCCACAGTCCCGAGCCGGGTCCTGCGGAGATCTGTCCTTTCTGGAGTTGATCGGCGAGTGTCTGGATCCGGCCTCGGTCTCGCCGACCGTCCTTGGCGGTGGCCAGTGCGCTGATCTTCAATGACACCTCGTAGGTCTCCGTCGGCTCTGCGTCGGGTCCTCTGAGGAATTCCAGGGCCCGCTTGATCGGTTCGTCCTGGATGGTCATCCCCGAGTTGAGCAGTGCCAGCATCACGAGGCTGGTGACTCCGACGTCGTTTTGCCTGCGGACCCGAGACGTCCACCGGCCGTCGGCCTTCTGAAGACCCTGCAGGAATCTCTGGGCACGCCCGATCGAGCGGAGCACGGTTTCGGCGGTCAGGTCCGCGGCGTGTCCCGGTGCCGGGATCGCGGCGAACAGGACGATGAGCAGTACGACGCGGATCGACACAAGTCTCGACATGTCCTCGATTGACTCCCCGCGGGGGTGCTGTCCATGATGGCTCGGCTTGGCCGTTCCCATCTTCGGGCGCCCTCGCGTCGCGGTCAACACGGGTCCTCCGCGCGGACCGCCCCGGTTTCGACTCTCACCGATTCTCATTCGCCCCATGCCCGACCCACGTGATTTCGACGATCTGCTCGAAAAGTTTCGTCGTCACCGGGAGGTGATGAAGGAGGAACTGCACAAGGTGATCATCGGCCAGGACGCGGTGATCGACCAGATGCTGGCGGCGATCTTCACCGGAGGCCATTGCCTGCTGGTGGGGGTACCGGGCCTGGCCAAGACCCTGATCGTGAGCACGATCGCCCGGATCCTGGACGTCCGTTTCAAGCGGATCCAGTTCACTCCCGACCTGATGCCCTCGGATATCACCGGCACCAACGTGCTCGACGAGACCGACACGGGTCGTCGCGAGTTCCGTTTCGTGCACGGACCGGTCTTCACCAACGTGCTGCTGGCCGACGAGATCAACCGGACTCCGCCCAAGACCCAGGCCGCGTTGCTGCAGGCGATGCAGGAGCGGGAGGTGACCGTGGGGCAGGAGACTTACCCGTTACCGGATCCGTTCTTCGTGATCGCCACCCAGAACCCGATCGAACAGGAAGGCACCTATCCTCTGCCCGAGGCCCAGCTCGACCGGTTCATGTTCAACGTGCGGGTCGACTACCCGACCCTCTCCGAGGAAGAACAGATCCTGGCGGTGACCAGTACGGGCGAGGAGCCTGAGACCCGCAAGGTGCTCTCGGCCAAGTCGATCGTCTACCTGCAGAAGCAGATCAACCAGATCGAGGCGGGGCCGCTGACGATCAACTATGCGGCTCGACTGGTGCGGGCAACCCGGCCCGATGACGAGAGTGCTCCGGAGTTTGTTCGTGAGCTGATCGACTGGGGTGCCGGTCCCCGCGCCGGCCAGTTCCTGCTCGCAGGGGGCAAGGCCATGGCCGCGATGGCCGGTCGTCCGAGCGTCTCAATGAAGGACATCCGCGACGTCGCGATCCCCGTGCTGCGACACCGCATCTCGACCAACTTCCAGGCACAGGCCGAGGGAATGAGCACCGACGATGTGGTCAACCGGCTGATCGCCGAAGTCCCCGAACCGACCGTCAGCAAGTACGATTGACCCGCGGGGTTCTGACCCCGAGGGGTTCCGACCCCGATTCGCCTTGTTTCCTCACCGGTACCAGGTCTCAGCACTCATGCCTGCGATCGAAGAGTACCTGAAGCCGGAAGTCGTCCGCAACGTGGCTCGGCTGGACCTGCGGGCGAAGTTCATCGTCGAGGGTTTTCTGAGCGGATTGCACGCCAGCCCGTTTCGCGGGTTCTCGGTCGAATTCAGCGAACACCGCCGCTACGTCCAGGGAGACGACCCCAAGCTGATCGACTGGCTGGTCTACGCCAAGACCGATCGGTTCTACATCAAGGAGTACCAGGCGGAGACCAATATCACCGGGTACCTGGTGATGGATCTCTCGGCGAGCATGGCCTACACGTATCGCCAGGAGTTGACCAAGTTCGACTACTGCATCTGCCTGGCCGCGGCGCTGGGGTACCTGATGATCCACCAGCAGGACCCGGTGGGGCTGATCACCTTTGACGAGTCGATCCGGGCCAGCCTGCCGGCCCGCAGCAAGCGGACTCAGCTGGGCAACGTGCTGGCGCTTTTGGCACGGGCGAAGCCCGAGGGTTTGACCGAGGTCGGTGCGAACCTGGCTCGGATCGCCTCGATGATTCGTCATCGCAGCCTGTTGATGATCTTCAGCGACCTGTTGACCGATCCCGACGAGGTGATTCGCGGGCTGCAGCAACTGCGTCACGCCGGCCACGACGTGATCGTGTTCCACGTGCTGGACGAGGCCGAGACGACATTTCCGTTTCGGGGGATGGTCGATCTGAAGGACCCCGAGAGCGGCCGGTCGCTGGTGCTCGATGCGGAGGGCATCCGAGCCGATTACCTGGAGACGCTTGAGGCTCTGTGCGGGCGCTACGAGAAGGAATGCAATTCGATGGGAGCCGACTACGTTCGGCTGGACACCAGCATGCGGTTCGACCACGCGCTGGTCGGCTACCTGTCGCAGCGGCGGGCGAGGTTCTAGTCCCTGCCGGGAATCGGTCCTCAACCGTCACGATCGTCGTGACTGCTACGACCCGCGGGCGACGTGGTCACAGACCGCCGGGCGCGTCTTGCACGCCCTCGGAGTGGCTCGTAGAGTTCAAGGCGGTTCCGCCCGGTCGGGTCCACCGCAGCGAGAATCTCTCCAACGGTCGCGTCGCCTCCGGCGTACGCGCAGCGGGGGCCGGTGCCTCCTTTGTGGCGGGAATCTCCAACCATCCACGCATCATTTCCCTCCCACCGCGGACACCTGCGATGGACACCAACGAAGCTGTCAGTCAAGAGATTCAACCGGAACCGGAACCGGATGCGAGCCAGGCGACGGCCGAGCCAGTCGCCGCGGCCGAGCCAGTCGCCGCGGCCGAGCCGGCCGACGAGCCGGTGATCAAGATCCGCAATCTCTCGAAGATCTACCGCGACTTCTGGGGCCGCCCCAAGGTCCAGGCCCTCAATTCACTCACGCTCGACATTCAAAAGGGCGAGGTGTTCGGGTTGCTGGGTCCCAACGGATCGGGCAAGACGACGACGATGAAGTTGCTGCTGGGCCTGCTGTTTCCCTCGAGCGGCGACATCACGATCCTCGGCGAGACGGCGACCAACGTCGAGAAGAACGAGCGGATCGGGTACCTGCCCGAAGAGTCCTATCTCTACAAGTTCCTCAACGCCGTCGAAACTCTCGACTTCTACGGCCGGCTGTTCAACATGAGCAAGTCGGTGCGTCGCGAGCGGGTGGAATACTACATCGAGATGGTGGGTCTCACGCACGCCAAGCACCGCCAGCTCAAGGAATACTCCAAGGGCATGACCCGCCGGATCGGGTTGGCCCAGGCGTTGATCAACGACCCGGACCTGGTGCTGTTGGACGAACCGACCACCGGCCTGGATCCCCTGGGAACCCGCGACATGAAGGACCTGATCCTGAAGTTGCGCAGCGAGGGCAAGACGGTCGTGATGTGCAGCCACCTGCTGGCCGACGTGCAGGACGTCTGCGACCGCATCGCGATCCTCTACGAAGGTGAACTCAAACAACTGGGCCGGGTCGAGGACCTGCTGACCGAGCAGGGACGGACCCAGCTGATGACTTCGAAGCTCGACGACAGTCTGATCGTCGAGGTCACGGAGTTGCTCGAGCGTCGCGGTGCCACAGTCGAGAGTGTCGACCATCCCACCAGCACGCTCGAGGAGCTCTTCCTGCGGACGGTGGAGGAGAGTCGCGAGCGGCCGGGGCGGCGGTTTGTGCCCGAGGACGTCGTGGCGCCTGAGTTGGTTTCCGAGCCCGTTTCCGAGCCCGTTTCCGAGCCGGGCAAGTCCGAGTGATTCTGGTGTGCTGCGGTGTGCTGCGGTGTAATGCGGTGTGCGGTGGCGTTCTCTGCGACGGTGAATTTCCTGCGAGTTGCCGATGTCGATCGAAACTGAACCTTTTGTGTTCCTGGACGCGATCCAGCACTGGGCCAAGGCGGTCTCCGCCTTCATGATCCTGGTGATCATTGCGGCGTGTGGCCTGAGCCTGCTGACACACGGGAAGACCGGACCGGTGCTGGTCCTCCGCTGGATCCCTCGGTTCTTCAGGGACCTGCTGCAGCTCTCGCCCCGACGCGTCTTTGCCATCGCGCAGTTGACCTTCCGCGAGGCGGTTCGCCGCAAGGCGCTGGTGGTCTTCGGGATGTTCGCCCTGCTGTTCATGTTCGGCAGCTGGTTCATGGACAATCCGAACGAGCGGATGGACCTGCAGGTAAAGAACTACATCAGCTTCGTGCTGACGGCGATCACCTGGTTGCTGCTGCCGGTGGTGCTGCTGATTTCCTGCTGGGGCTTGCCCGAGGACATTCGCAACCGGTCGTTGCACACGGTGGTCACCAAGCCGGTTCGGAAGACCGAGATCGTGATCGGACGGATGCTGGGCTTCGCGTCGCTGATGACCATCCTGGTGGTGGCGATGGGCCTGACCGGCTACGTCTGGATCGACCGCGAGGTGGCTCACAACCTGACGGTGTATTCCGAGTCGTTCGAGGTGGATGGCGAGGAGACTCTGGTCGAGTACGTCGACCTCGACGGCAGCGTGACGGTCCGAGTCACCTCGGGCGAAGACCCCACACAGGTGACGACCGCGGCCAGCCGAAGTGCCCTGAGACAGGACAACCCGGCGCTGTACGAACTGACCGAGCGGGCTCGCGCGGAGGCACTCAAGCGGCACCTCGTCGCCAAGCGACCGGTGCTGGGCACGATCAGCTTCAAGGGCGGCGATGGCGGCCCGACCGAGCTGGGTGTCAACACCGGTGACATCTGGGAATACCGGACCTACATCGCCGGAGGCACGCAGTGGCGGGCGATCTGGGACTTCGAGAACATCGATGAGGTGGGCATTCTCCGGGGGAACGGGTTGCGGCTGGAGAGCAGCTTCGAGGCCTTTCGGACTCACAAGGGTGATGACATCCAGCAGCCCCTGCTGGTGCAGTTCACGCTGGTCCGGGTCAATCGCAACGTGTTCCGCGATGCCGACGGAAATGCCGTGACGGTGTCGGCGGTGAGGAAGACGGGTGAGTCGAGTTACGAGGCGTCGATCGACGGCGCGACGGTCCCGGTCAACCCGGTCCAGGTGGCGGCTCACGAGGTCGAGGTCCGCGGCAACGCCTACGTGCTGGTCGACGACCCCGACGTGGCCGTGCAGGTGGTCGAAACACTCAAGGTGCCGTTGCCGAGTTTCAACATCGTCGAGTTCGGAGAAAACATCACCCTGATCCGCTCACGGGTCGACTTCTACGACCAGGACAGCGGCGAGCGGCGTGAGCTGGACCTGTTCAAGGACCTGGTCAACGACCAGCGGGAACTTCGGGTCGAGGTCGCCTGTCTCGATTCGGGCCAGTACCTGGGCATGGCCCAACGCGACCTCTTCGTACAGCTGCCCAGCAACAGTTTCGCGATCGGTTTTGCCAAGGCCATCTGCGGGATCTGGTTGATGCTGGCCATGATCGTCGTGCTCGGAGTCACCTCCAGCTGCTTCCTCAAGGGACCCGTCGCCTCGCTGTTGACCCTGGTGATGCTGCTGGTCGGGCAGGGGTTCAAGGCGTTTCTCGAGAAGATTGTCAAGGGCGATGTCGAGGGGGGCGGTCCGATCGAGTCGATCATCCGCATCATTCGCCAGATCAACCTCACCGACGACCTGCCTGATACGAAGTTCTATGCGGCCGTCAAGTCGATCGACAGCTTCCTCAACGAGGGCCTGTACATCGTCGAGAACATCGTGCCGGATTTCCGCAGTTTTCAGATGGACACCTACATCGCCAACGGTTTTGATGTCCCTTGGTCCCACGCGATGGCTCCTTCGATCGGTATCGCCCTGGCCTACCTGATTCCCTGCCTCGTGATCGCCTATTACAGCCTCTCGCTGCGGGAGCTCGAACACAAATGAGCCGACTCACATCACGGCAACGCAAGCTCGTCTACTTTGTTGCCATCCTGTTGCTGTTGATCCCGATCTTCATTCTCGGCCGGCCCGCCAGTCGAGACAGCCAGGGCGGGGTGTTGGCCCAGTTGCGTCGGCCGCAGGGCCAGGCACTGGGACTCTCGGAACACAACCTCGGCCGGGTCGACCCGACCAGTGCCGCCATGAATCTCGTGCTGCTGGGCATGCGTGGCGTCGCGGTGAACCTGTTGTGGATGGACTACCTCAAGCAGCAGGAGACAAAGAACTGGGCCCAGGTCCGCTCGACCACCGAGTCGATCACGATGCTGCAGCCTCACTACCTGCAGATCTGGAGGTATCACGGTTGGAACCTGGCCTACAACGTCGCCGCCGAATGGGACGACGTGCGGGACCGCTACTACTGGATCAAGGAAGGTGCGAAGTTCATCAACGACGGGACCGAGTACAACCGGTATTCGCCGGAGTTGAACTTCGAGATCGGTCGGATCCTGGGTCAGAAGATCGGGATTGCCGACGAGTGGCGTGTCTACCGCAGGTACTTCAACCCATACGGCCGCCAGTACGAGAACCTGCCCGCCAGCGAGAAGGGGGATCCCGATCCGAGGTACCGGGGTGGAGTCGACCCCGAGTTGAACCCCGATCGGCTCGACAACTTCCTCGCCGCCCGCAAGTACTACCAGGAGGCCAACGATCTCGAGGGCCGAGGGTTCCCGCAGCACCTGATGATGCGTCACATCTTCCGCCAGTACCCCTACCGCTGCCGGTTGGACAACAACGGGTTGCTCAATCGCGAAGGCTACTTCGGCGACTTCGTGCTCAACGAATGGACCCTCGCCCAGCGGGACTGGATCGATGGCTACGGCCAGGAGCTGTTTGCCACGGGTGAGGGATTCAGCGTCAACATGGAACTGCCCAGCGAAGTTAACTATTCCCGTCTGGCCCGGTCGCAGGGTGTCGAGGTGGGCCAGGTCCGGCGGATGGTCCGCAGCTTCCAGAACGTTGTCAATTACCGCTACTGGCGGACGCGGACACTTTCGGAATCGGAACCGCAGACGGCCGAGGCCCATCAGAAGCTGTACGAGGGTGAGGAGCTGTTCAAGCAGAACGAGCTGACCCGGGCCCGCACGTTGCTGGTCGAGGGTTTGAGTCGACTCGACGACGTGCTGGGCCGGTACGAGGACCTGATCAGCGAGGACCTGACGGTCGAGGAGGCTCTGTGGGGTCTGCTGCTGATCAAGAAGATCGACGAGTTGCTCGAGCGGCCTCCCGCCGACGACCTGCCGCTGAGCGGTCTGTGGAACCGGCACCTCAAGGACAAGGTGCCGACGTTGCAGTTCGATTTCAACCGCCGTTTCGGTGGCCTCTAGGCACGTTGACACGTCGCCGCCGTCGCGCTACACTCGCCGCTTTCCGGGACTGAACCGAAGCGGAAGTGGATAAGCGCGATGAAACTTGCGAAGCCGATCGGCTGGGCTCCTCGAGCCCTGGTATTTCTCACCCTGGCAGCCGTCGGGGCCTTCCTCTGGTCTTCCCAGGGCAGCAGTTTCGCTGCTGACGCACCAGGCGACGCAAACGAGCCGGCTGAGGCGACCAGGACCGAAGCCGAAGGGGCTGATGCCGCGGACGGCGAAACCGACGGTGCTGGCGACTCGTCCGTCGCGGGTGAGTCAGCGAGTTCTGTCGGCAGAGACACGAAGTGGCTGGTGGCGATCTGCTGGTTGCTGTCGGTGGTCGGGTCGATCACCGCACTCTGGTTCGCTCGCAAGTTCTACCTCTGGATGATGGAGCAGGACGAGGGCAACGAGGAGATGGTCGAGATCGCCCAGGCGGTCCGCGACGGTGCCGATGCGTATCTGAAGCGGCAGTACAAGGTGGTCGGCATCTTCTTCGCGGCTGCATGGTTGGTGTTGATGTTGCTGTCATGGGTGGCCGACGCCCAGCATCCTCTGGTCCCCTGGGCCTTTCTGACCGGCGGCGCGTTCAGCGGCCTGGCCGGCTGGTTTGGCATGAAGACGGCCACCTGGGCCAGTTCCCGGACCACCCAGGGTGCCCGAAATTCGCTCAATGAAGGGCTCCAGATCGCCTTCCGCAGTGGAGCGGTGATGGGCCTGACCGTGGTCGGCCTGGGGCTATTGGACATCTGCCTGTGGTTTGGTGCGCTGTGGTACCTGCAGGGCCTGCTCGGCTTCGAAATGTCCTTGGCCGAGATCACCGTAACGATGCTCTGCTTCGGCATGGGTGCCAGTGCCCAGGCGCTGTTTGCCCGGGTCGGCGGCGGCATCTTCACCAAGGCGGCCGATGTGGGTGCCGACCTGGTGGGCAAGGTCGAGGCGGGGATTCCCGAGGATGACAAGCGGAACCCGGCGACGATCGCAGACAACGTGGGCGACAACGTGGGCGACGTGGCCGGCATGGGCGCCGACCTGTACGAATCCTACTGCGGTTCGATCCTGGCCAGTGCGGCCCTGGGCGTGGCCGCGTTTGCCGGCAACATCGACCTTCAACTCAGGGCCCTGATGCTGCCAATGATGTTGGCGGCGGCGGGGATCGGGCTGTCGATCTGGGGCGTCTACCTGGTCAAGACCGACGAAGACACCAGCCAGAAAAACCTGTTGAAGGCCCTGGGTAAGGGGATCAACTACAGCAGCCTGGCCGTGGCCGGTGCTGCGCTGGTGCTGGTGCTGCTGTTGCTGGGCATGGAGAATATCGGCCTGTTTGTTTCCGTCGCAGTCGGCCTGCTGGCCGGCTGGTTGATCGGGTGGTGGACCGAGTATTGCACCAGCGACGAGTACGCTCCGACCCAGGGGATCGCGAAGCAGGCCGAGAGTGGTCCGGCGACGCTGATCATCGCGGGGGTCGCCGAGGGACTCTACAGCGTCTGGGTTCCGATCGTGGTGATTGCCTCGGCGATCCTGCTGGCGTTTGGATTCAGCACAGGCGGGGCCTTCGGGGACGCCGACAAGTTTGCATTGGGCCTGTACGGAGTCGCGCTGGGAGCTGTCGGAATGCTCAGCACGCTGGGCCTGACCCTGGCCACCGACGCCTACGGCCCGATCGCCGACAATGCCGGTGGCAACGCTCAGATGGCGGGGCTGGATCCGGTTGTCCGCGAGCGGACCGATGCCCTGGACAGCTTGGGCAACACCACCGCAGCCACCGGTAAGGGTTTTGCCATCGGCTCGGCCGCCCTGACCGCCCTGGCCCTGATGGCCGCTTATGTCGAGGAGGTGCGGGTGGGCTACGAGCGATTTGGCAAAGCCGAGGTTGCTGAAGTCGCCGATGGAGAGGTGGTGAAGCTGAACAAGCGCGCCGTGGCGGTGAAACACAATGGGAAGGTCGAGACCTACCTGGTGATGCCCAAGGGCCGTTCGGTGGAGAGCAAAAACCTGGCCAAGGCAGTCCGAGACGTCGATAGCGGTGAGCCGGTGATCGGTGTCAATATTTCGGCCTCGGCCGCGTCGGGTCTGCTGGTCAACAACGAAACCGCCACGATCCCCGACTTCATCAGGCTTTATGACATAACGATCATGAACCCCGCCGTGTTGGTCGGCATGTTCATGGGCGTGATGCTGGCGTTTGTCTTCTGTGCGATGACGATGAAGGCGGTCGGCCGAGCGGCCGACGGGATGGTGCAGGAGGTGCGTCGTCAATTTGCCGAGGATCCCGGGATCCTGGCCGGGACTTCCAAGCCCGATTACGCCAACTGCGTCTCGATCAGCACCAAGGCGGCTCAGAAGGAGATGATGCTGCCCTCGCTATTGGGACTGACCGTGCCGATTGCGGTAGGGCTGGTGCTGGGAGTCGGCGGCGTGATGGGCATGCTCGCCGGAGGACTCACCTCCGGCTTCGCCGTCGCCATCTTCATGGCCAACGCGGGTGGTGCGTGGGACAACGCGAAGAAGTACATCGAGGCAGGCAACCTCGGCGGCAAGGGCTCGGATGCTCACAAGGCCGGAATCGTCGGCGATACCGTGGGTGACCCGTTCAAGGACACCAGCGGACCCAGCCTGAACATCCTGATCAAGTTGATGAGCATGGTGTCGGTCGTCTTCGCCGGACTGATCGTCAAGTTCGCTTGGGACTTGTTCTAGGCCGGGCCGTGGCGGACGACGTGACCAGCACCACCGCAGACGGCATGGACGCCACAACCCAGACGACTCGCGTTTGTGCGACGGAGCGGGCCTGCATGGCCGCGCGGATTGCCGAGGACTACCGCAGCCGCGATGTCGTCGTGCTCGATCTCACCAATATCACACCCATCGTCGACTACTTCGTCGTCGCCACAGGGACCAGCGGACGCCAGATGAGCGCGGTCGCCGATGAGATCAGCCGGGTGTTCAAAGAGGTCGGTGACCAGCGGCTGGGGATCGAGGGCTACGACAACAATTCGAGCTGGACGCTGATCGACTTCGGCGACGTTGTGGTCCATCTCCAGGATACCGATGCCCGAGCACTCTACGACCTCGATCATCTCTGGGCCGACGCACCACGGGTCGACTGGCAGAGTGCCACCACCCCGCCCGATTCCCCGCCCGATTCCCCGCCCGATTCCCCGCCCACCGACGACAAACCCTCCGACCCGGCATGAACCTGCTCGCCGAACTCCGACGCCGTTTTCACCGGGCACTCGAGGGTCTCTGCGACGATCCTTCCGAGTACACCTCGATGGTTCGTCCGGCCCAGGACGGGAAGTTCGGCGACTTCCAGGCCAACTGCGCGATGCCCCTGGGCAAGCGCACCGGCCGAAACCCTCGAGAGATCGCCACGTCGCTGGTCGAGGCACTCGATCTTGATCCGATCTGTGACGCTCCCGAGATCGCCGGACCGGGGTTCATCAACCTGAGGATCCGGGACGATTGGCTCGCGAACGAGACCGACGCGATGCTGAGTGATCCTCGACTGGGGCACCGCGCCGCGGAGTCTCCGCGGCACGTCGTCATCGACTTCTCGAGCCCCAACGTGGCCAAGCCGATGCACGTGGGCCACCTGCGGAGCACGGTGATCGGAGATGCCCTGGCACGGGTGTTTCGATTCCAGGGTCAACGGGTCACCTGCGACAACCACGTCGGCGACTGGGGCACGCAGTTCGGGATGATCATCCAGGGCTACCGCAACTTCCTCGACGCCGACGCCTACGCCAAAGACCCCGTTGCGGAACTCTCGAGGCTGTACCGCCTGGTCAACCGGATTGCCGCCTACCACGACCGACTCGCGGCATTGCCCTCTTCTCGTGAGCGTCTCGAGGAGCTTCGCGGCGCGTTGGAGGCTGTTGAGGCGTCGCTGGAGCCCGGTGATGAGTCGAAGCAGGGCGAGGCGAAGAAGTTGCGGTCGGAGGTGGCGGGGTTGAGCGAGTCGATTTCCGCGGATGAGCGGGAGGTCTCTTCGATCGAGGCGGATGCGGAACTGGCCGACCTGGCGGCGGCTCATCCGGACATCGCATCCGAGTCGAGGTCCGAGACGGCTCGGCTGCACGCCGGTGATGCCGAAAACCGCGCGTTGTGGGACGAGTTTCTGCCGGCGTGCCTCGAGGTGATGGAGAGTGTCTATCGTCGGCTGGGGATCCACTTTGATCTCACCCTGGGCGAAAGCCACTACCAACCGATGCTCGGCGAGGTGGTCAAGAGCCTTGAGGAGCGGGGCCTGGCATCGACGAGCGAGGGTGCGGTGTGCGTCTTCATCGAGGGCAACGATGCTCCGTTCATCGTCCGCAAGTCCGACGGTGCGTTCACCTACGCCACGACCGACCTGGCGACGATCAGGTACCGGGCCACGCAGCTCGAGGCCGACACGATGCTCTACGTCGTCGATGCCCGTCAAAGCGAGCACTTCCGGCTGCTGTTCGAAACGGCCCGGCTGTGGGGTTACACCGACACCGAGTTCGGGCATGTCAGCTTCGGCACGGTCCTGGGCGAGGACCGCCGACCGTTCCAGACCCGCACCGGTGACACGGTGGGCCTCGAGAGCCTGTTGGACGAGGCGGTATCCCGGGCACGGCGGATCGTCGACGAGAATGACGACGCGAAGCCCGAGGGTCCCGAGTTGGACGAGGCGACTCGGGCGGCGGTGGCCGAAACGGTCGGGCTGGGAGGAATCAAGTACGCCGACCTGCATCACAACCGCGAGAGCGACTACCAGTTCAGCTGGGACAAGATGCTGGCGACCCACGGTGATTCGGCCACGTACATGCAATACGCCTGTGCCCGCATCCTGGGGATCTTTCGTCGTGGGGGAGTGGATCGTGAGGTCTTGAGGTCCGAGGCTCCGGCGATCGTGCTCGAGGACCAGGCCGAGCGGGGCCTGGCGATGGCGCTCAACCGGTTCGCCGACGCGATCGACATCACGGTTGCCGAGAGGCGACCCAACGTCTTGACCGGCTACCTGTTCGAAACCGCCAACGTCTTCTCGACGTTCTACAACAGTTGCCCGGTGCTGAAGGAGGAGGATCCGGCGCGGCGTGCGAGCCGGTTGGCCTTGTGCGACCTCTCGGCACGGGTCTTCGAGCAGGGCCTGGACCTGTTGGGCATCGGCACCTGCGACCAGATGTGAGCAGGCGAATTGGTACGGCCGCGACTAGCAGCCTGTTGAATAACTCGGACCCTGGGGTCAGACGCCGCCCACAACGGGGTTTGCTCCACCTGTTGCGTTTCACAGGCGGGGCCTGACCCCTTCTTCGAGTTGCAACGAGTGCTGGTTGAAAAGGGGTCAGG
>Ga0310124_10000327_pt1 | contig 32371 bp, 32 predicted proteins | sample CB11b_AW_Bot5_MG_FD_203507 | JGI IMG/M metagenome (GOLD analysis project Ga0310124, IMG submission 203507) | Marine microbial communities from Western Arctic Ocean, Canada - CB11b_AW_Bot5 | ecosystem: Environmental > Aquatic > Marine > Oceanic | place: Canada: Western Arctic Ocean | collected...
CGACGGCGATGGTTCGCGCTTCGTCCATAAACAATGCGCTCATCGTGCTGATGGCCCGCACGTCGTTCCCCACGTCTTCGAGCAGCAGGGTGGTGGCCCGCACGGTGTCTTCGAGAAGGTCGACGGTCTCGCCAAAGTCCTGACGCAGGTCCACAAACTCGCCGGCCAGGACCCGAAATGTATCCCGGCCCTCCGCGATGAGGTCGGCAATCTCGATCGCATCTATTCCGCGGACGCGTCCGCCCGGTTCGAGCAACGCCGCCGTCGCGGTGCCCTCGCGGATCTGGAGAAACACGTTCCCCAACAGCCCGTCGGTCAGAACGGCCGCCGCCGAGTCGGTTCGGACGAGTCCGTGTAGGTCCTCGCGCACCCGCATCGTGACCACAAAGCGCTCGGCGGGAGATGAGGGAATCTGCATGCGAAGTACTTCCCCCGCGTCGACTCCCCCAACCCGCACCATGGTGCCGACTCGAATTCCCGTGACCTGACCAAAATCGGCCTCGACCTCGAAGTGCTCGGCAAACAAGAGCCGGCGGTCGCCGATCATGAAGATTCCGACAGCAAACATCAACACGCCGACCATCACAAAGGCGCCAACCAGCGATAGCTGCGAACGACTCATGACCTACTCCTTGTTATTGTGTGGGACCAATGGACTGCCCCGGTACACTAGCCTGAACCTGCTGATGCCATGAATTGGCGAACGAGCGGATGCTCGCTCCGCTCGAGCGTCGCCGCCTCTCCCCGGGCCAGGACACGACCCTCATGAAGAAAGATCAGCTCGTCCCCGATACGGCGGGCGCTGGGAATATTGTGGGTGACGATAACCAGCGTCGTGTCGTCGTTCTCGTTCAACCCGACCAGAAGCTCGTCGATCTCTTCCGCGGTCACGGGGTCAAGACCGGCGCTTGGCTCGTCTACGAGCAAGATCGGTGGGGCCAACGCCATCGCCCGTGCGAGTCCCGCGCGTTTGCGCATACCCCCGGAGAGGTCGCCCGGCATCTTGTCGATGTCGCGTCCCAGACTGACTTGTTCGAGCAAGGTCCGGACTCGAGTCCGAATCTGCTGATCCGTGTGGTTGGTGTGCCGGCGGAGAGGAAATGCGACGTTCTCTCCGACTGTGATCGAATCGAATAGCGCCGCGTTTTGAAACAGAAAGCCGATCCGTTGACGCACCGCCGCCAGCTCCGCCACCGACATCGCCGTCACCTCGTGTCCCTCGACAAACACGCGACCGTCGTCCGGACGCAGCAGCCCAATAATACTCTTGAGGGTGACGCTCTTGCCGGTGCCGCTCCGTCCCAAGATAACGACAGAGCGGCCCGATGGGATGTCTAGCGACACGTCGTCCAGGACCTTGAGCGTGCCAAACGCTTTTGAGACGTGGTCGAGCCGGATGGCCGGAGCGTCGGTCACTCTCCAAACTCCGGAAAGAGAAAGAAAATAAGCTGGACCAAGATGACATTGGAGGCGATGAGCAAGATCGACGAGGTGACGACGCTCCGAGTCGCGGCCTGACCCACGCCTTGCGTCCCTCGCGACGTGTTGATCCCGAGATACGACGCGGTCACGGCGATGATGAATCCGAACACCATCGTTTTGAGGGTGGCCGGGATGTAGTCGGTGTAGGAGACCAACGAAAACGCGCTGCGGAAATATGGACCGAACGAGACGCCGCTGATGGCCGCTTCGGCGAGCCACCCGCCGATGATTCCCGTGAAGTTCATGAGGGTGGTGAGGAGCGGTAGCGCAATCACGCACGCGATGACCCGGGTCACGACCAGATACTTGAACGAGTCGACGGCCGTGGCTTCGAGGGCGTCGATTTGTTCGGTCACCTTCATGGCGCCAAGTTCCGCACCGATGCCGGCTCCGATGCGACCGGAGAGGAGAAGCCCGGCCGTCAGGGGCCCGGTCTCGCGAATGAGTGCGAGTGCCAAAGCGGCAGGGATAAGCGCTTCTGCGCCAAACCGCTCTAGCGACGCCCGCGTGTGCATCGAGAGCACAATACCCACTGCCAGACCGGATGCTCCGATAAGTGGGGTTGACCGCCAGCCGATCTCGTAGAGTTGCCGCAGCGTTTCCCGAAGCTCGTAGGGCGGTAGCACGGCGTCTCGGATTGCGCGGAGGGCGAATACCACGGCGTCGCCGACGCCGGCGAGCTGAGAGCCGAGGGCTCCGGTCAGTAGAGCCCCCGACGTCGATGGTGGTTCGTGTGCCATGGGGTGGTCCGGTTCAGAAGAGCCAATACGAGACACCGACGCCGAGCAGCACCGCATCCGCCCTGAGTCGTTCCTCGGTCAGCGTGGTATCGCTGGCGTAGGTGGCGCCCGGTCGGACCCACAGATAGCCGCCAAACAGACTCACACCGACGCGCGGAGTGACGTTGACCCAGAACGACGCGACCGCGCTGAGCGCTGGAGCATTGTTGACTCCGATGGCTCGTCCGGGGGCGACCTGCGTGGTATCGAGCGTGAGCGAGTTAAAGGAGTATCCACCGACGACCGACATCGACGCTCCAAGACGGTCGCCCGACACCGCATATTCCACACCCGCCATCACCGGTCTGACGGTCATGGTGGCCAAGGCGGGGGCACCGCTTGGCGTCGTTTTCAACGGCAGTCGCATCCAGCTCATACTGAGCGACGGACCCCATCCGGTGCGCGACCGCAGCCGGATGACCGGATTGATGCCACCCCCGTTCCCCAGCGCCCCGTCGGGGGTGAGGTTGAATGTGCCGCCAACGCCGACTCTCAGAATTCTGGACGGTTCGTGCGCGTCCGGCGGAGGGATGCTCGGGAGACGCCCTGGCCGGTCACGGCCGGCCACCGCGGGTGGCCCCACTTCGAGTGACACGGAGACAGCGCGGACGCCTTCGACACTGCGGACGAGCTCTTCGGCGCGTGTCGCCAGCTCCGGCGCGCTGACGCGTCCCGAGAGTTCGACGCGACCATCACGCACGTCGACGATGATTCGTTCGAGTCCGAGCGCTTCGTCGTTGACGAGTGCGGTTCGCACGCGCATCGTCGTTCGGGCATCTTCAAAACTGGCGTCTGCAGTGTCGACGTGACCCCTGGCCCCACAGCCAACCCCGGAGACGGACACGAGCAATACCAGAGTAGAAAGCGCGATTCGGGGAGCGGTTACGCCCCGAGCACGGCCATCAGCGTTCATCTTTTCCGCCCGTGCCCATCCGTCGGCGTTCATGGCGCAGGCATGTGACCCAACCATCAGCGCTCATTTCGTAGGCTCGTGACCCAATCAGCGATCGTATCCTGCACTTCCGTATACGTTGCCTCCAGCGGTGGCGCTTCTCGGCCGCGCACTTTTAGCGAATGGTCGCCTCCCGCCACACACCACAATTGCGCACGGGCGCAGGCATCGACCACCGACTGGATTTCGGACTCGGTGCCAAACGGGTCGCGGCTGCCTTGTACAAACAGCATCGGGGCTGTGATGTCCGGCAGATGGGTGTCGCGACGCTTTTCCGGACGACCCGGCGGATGGAGAGGATAACCTAGAAATACGAGCCCCGCGACCGACAAGTCATCAGCGTCGGCCGCTACGACCTGCGAGGCGATTCGGCCCCCCATCGACTTTCCACCAACTACGAGTCGCGTGCGGGCCGACGGCACAATCGTGCGTGTGGTGTCGATTGCCGCGTGATAGCAGTACTCCAGCCGGCCCCGCGCGTCGGGCGCGCGACGCCCTCGCTCCAGGTAGACGAAGTTGAAGGTGACGACATCCAGGCCACGGTCACAGAGGCCGTGAGCAAACGCGGTCATGAAACCGCTGCTTTGCGGCGCGCCAGCCCCTGGTGCGAGCAACAGCGTCGCCGCGCCGACACCTGGGCCCGTGGTTGGCGCGGATGGATAGTGCAGCCCGGTCACCATACCGGACACGCCGACATCAATGTCGAATGCGGTTGGTTGGGTCACGACGACGAGACCTCGTGCGGTCCCCGGAGTCGGGCGGTTTCAAGCATCCGCCCGGCCGCCTGCCGAAATTCGTCGTGCCAATGATGCCCGCCCTCAAAGACAACGGATTCCGTGTGGCACCCAGTCGTCGCGAGAAACGCGAGGTCATGGCCCATGTGCGCAGAAGTGTAGGAAGTATCCTCGCGACCGCGTCCGATCAGCACGCCCGGCCAGGTCAGACGGGTGTCGTCGCACAGCTCCGGTGGCACATCACCCGCGAGCGCGATGACCCCTGATGCGCGTCGCGACCCTCTCGTCGCAGCCCGATACGCCATCGCCACGCCCTGCGAGAATCCGCTGTAGATGAGCGGCCGGGCCGCGCCGGAGTGACCGGTCACGGCCTCGACAACCGAGTCGACATACCGAAGGTTGTCGGTGATCATCTGCTCCCGGTCCTGCGATGTCATCCAGCACCCCACGACCGTTCCGGTCTTTCGTGCGTAGAAACGGTGCAGCGCCTGCACCGACACGATCAGCCAGGCTGTTGCGCCCGGGACCCGGGACAGCTCGTCGAGGTGATGTTCGGCGTTTTCTCCGTAGCCATGAAACCCGACAAGGATAGGGGCTGACTCGGAAGCGACGGTGGAGGGGGCTCGTACCACATAGCGACCATGCGTGCGGGCCTCCGCTGTGTGGACGACCGTCGTCGGTGGTTGGCTCACGCGCTGTATTCTAGTTGGCCTGCAACGGATGATTGCTACGTCTGTGGCGCGCGCGGCCCCGCTGGCCAGGCGTGACGAGCGCGCATACAGGCGGCATGCGAGGACGGGAACAACGCCGGCGGGCAGGATGCCCGGTCGTTTCCTAGTTACCTTTCAACCCTTGCAGGCCACTAGCAATACCAGGCTACTTGCACTACTTTGTGAGATCGTTCAGCCGTTTCGCTGGGGTTTTTTGACAAGTTTTACGACAATGTTGGGACAGACGAAGTTCGCCGGTTTCGTGAGTGTTTTGGTGCTCTTCCAGAAGAACGCGTCTTGTCGCACGATTTGGACGATGTGACAAAGTATTACTAGTCTTCTGTACCAGTGTTCCTGCGGTAGGGTTCCTGGCGCGACGTCGGCCGACAAGGTGGGAAAGCGAACAAACTGGGCATCCCTGACCGACGAGCAGCGCGCCCGGCGGGGATGCCCCGTGAGCGACGTATTGTCGGACAGCTGATACCGAGGACCAGTGTTTGTCCCGGATCGCAGGATGCCGACCGAGGAGTACACGATGCCAAGAGTTGAATTTGACCAGCTACCAGAAGATGCCAGGGTGTGGATTTTTTCCGCCGAGCGTGTCCTCACCGCTGAAGAGCAGCGGTCGCTCCTGGACGCGGTGGACGGATTTCTGGGCGGGTGGGGCGCCCACGACCGACCGCTCGTCGCCGGGCGTGACTTGCGCTATGACCGTTTCTTGTTCGTGGCGGTCGACCAACGGAGTGTCGGGCCATCAGGCTGTTCCGTCGACGCGTTGGTTCGGACGATGAAGGCTCTCCAGAGCGAGCTCGGGATCGAGCTCGTCAACCACGCTCCGGTGCTGTTTCGGCGCGACGATGAGATTGAGCGGGTCGCTCGCGAGGAGTTTGCGGAGTTGGCGGCGGCCGGCGCGGTAGGGCCGGACACCACCGTATTTGACAACACCCTGACCCGTCTTGGCGATGTCACGAGCGGACGCTGGGAAACGAAGGCCGCGGACTCGTGGCACGGTAAGGCGTTCTTTTAGCGGGTTGGGACCCGGTCCGCCCATCGCCCGCGTCGGCGACGAGTGGGAGGAGGTGCGGATACGCGTGATGAGCCAGCCGCGGTACCAGGCTCGGTGGTGCACACAAGACCGCGCGGTCAAGCAGTAGCGACTAGTAGACGACGATAAAACTGTCGTCCGTGGCGACAGCGACCGCCGGTCCACTCCCGCTGGCGATTGTCTCGATACCACCGCCAGCGACGCCGAGGGGCTGTCCCTTCCGGTCAAAGATTTGCCAGGACAGCGTGCCTCCCGCTCGGAATCCCGGCGCATCACCCCAGGCCAGGATGGTGTCGCCCCGCCCATTGGTTGCGATCGCCGGGTTCTTGCGGCGAAAACGGGCCGTACCGTCCGGTGAGACGGCATTGTGCACGGCGTCCACTGGTGCCACAAAGACTTCGCCGTTCGTTTCCCACGCGACCCGCGTTTCGCTCGGACCAGCGGCAAACGTGGTTGTTGTCACTGGGCAGGCGCCGAGCGACCACGCCTGGATCAACTGGTCGCTGAAGGTCTCGCCATCCTCCGACGTGAGCAGCCGTTGGCCACGTTCCAAATTATTGCCGGCACCGCGATACGATACCCACACGCGATCGTCGCGACGAAACGCGTCAAGACTGCAGCATCCGCACGCGCCTTCTGCGACAGGGCTGATGACCGCCGGGGTAGAAAACGTGTCGCCGCCGTCGCTGGAGCGGGCGAGATACACGGCCCGGTGCGCGTCATCCTCACCCTCTGGTGTTCCCGCGTGCCAGGCCACCCAGACGTGACCGCTCTCATCCGCCGTCACCGTCGGGCGTGCTTCTATGAGTCCAAACGGTTTTTCCCAGAGGACACGCTGCGGTTCGAAAACGGACCCGGGCGTGTCCGCTGGCTTTCGACTGTAGATGATCTCCAACGGATTGGTCCCAAACCACACCGCATGCAGCACGGGTCGGTCATCGTCGGCCCGATACCCGATCGCCATGTCGCCCCCGTCCATCGGACCCATCCCAACGGCCGAGCGGTCATCGCTATTGACCCGGACGGAAGCGGACCAGTTGGTGTCCGTTGGGGATCGATGCGTGTGATAAACGTTCCCACCTGTCATCGCCCCCCGGAAATACATCAAATGAAGGACCCCGCTCGAGTCAAACGCCAGCTGGGGCATCCGCCCACCGCCGGGCACTCGGAGTTCGGTCACGGAGGGTACTGACGGAATGCACGCAGAGAGGCCGCTCATGAGCAGGAGCGACGAGAGGCACCATACGATGCTGTGTCTCGGATCTGTCATTGTCTGTCACTAGTGTGAACGGTTCGTCTGTCGATGACGCTGAATCCGAGCATTACAAACCAAGACATCCGGTGGAATCTAGCGCCTGGCGCTCGCAAGCCCGGTGCGTTGTGGCGACACTTTCTCCTAAGCCGTGCTGGACTGTGGCGCATCCGTGACGTCAGTCAAGAAGCCGGCTACGACGCCAGCTACGAAAATCTTGACACATCATGTAAGGATTTCGCATCGACCCCCCTGTGCCAATAATCTGTGAGACAACCTCCTTGATGAGATTAGTGTAGGGGCGGGGAAGGTTGGAGAGATGAGTCGCATGCAAGAAGTCGTGGAGCTGGACGTGTGGTCGCGGCGTTAGCCGCGATCTGTTCGCGTGGTACAACGACGCCCACCATCACAGCGGCCTGACCTATCTGACGCCGGCCGACGTCCGCTATGGCCGCGCCGCGAGGGTCCTGGCGGGCCGGCACCGCACGCGCCTGGCCGCGCACCCCGAGCGGTTCGTGAACGGGCCCCCACGTCCAGAAACGCTGCCCACGGCGGTCTGGATCAATCGGCCGCCGACACTGGCCCGCGAGGATGCCCCCGGAACGACGACCGTCACCCCGGATGGCCCGCAGCATGGAGGCCTCTGCCCGCCATCACCCATCCATGACGATCGCTCGGTCACGCGCGTCACTACCGTGGAGTCGCTACAGAATGCTGAATTAGGTTGTCTCAAAGTTGTTGACACGGCCCGGACTCCCGTATGATTCGTCCTGGAGGTAGAGATATGATGGCGACGGAACGAGGCTGCTGTTGGCGTGTGCGTGACCGCCGCGCGGCCAGGCGGGTCCTCACTGTTTTTCTGACCGCCGCTCTCGGCCCGGCTGGAATCTCGGCCGCTCAAACTCATTCCTCAGACCCCCGACCCTCTGAGCTCATCGACACCTACTGTGTCAGATGCCACAACGAGCGAACGCTCGCTGGTGGACTGGCGCTCGATGGTGCCGGTGTTGACGCTGACTTGAGCCCCGACAATGTGGGGCCGCACGCCGAAGTGTGGGAGAAGGTCGTGCGGAAGCTGCGGGCTCGGGCGATGCCCCCCCCGCGGGCGCCGCGGCCCTCCGAAGCCGACTATGACGGGCTGCTCGCCCATCTCGAAACGTCGCTGGATGAGCTCGCCATGGAACGTCCGGATCCGGGACGGACCGAGACGTTTCGCCGGCTCAACCGCATCGAGTATCAGAACGCCGTGCGGGATTTGCTCGGGTTGCAGTTGGATGTCACCGCCCTCTTGCCGCGCGACGACGTGGCGTTTGGCTTTGACAATGTGAATACCGGCGGGTTGTCGCCGACGTTGATGGAGCGGTATCTTGCGACCGCGCAAAAGGTGAGCCGCTTGGCCGTGGGCAGTCAGCTCCCGGCGCCCGGCAGCCGAGTCGTGATCGTCCCACCCGATAAGACCCAGGAAGACCACTTTGAAGGGTTGCCGTTTGGTACCCGGGGGGGCACGGCGTTTACGCATGATTTCCCCGCCGACGGCAACTATGAGATTCAGGTTCGTCTGCAGCGCAACCGCAACGAGAACGTCGAGGGATTGACCGAGCCTCATGACGTGGAGGTGACACTTGATGGCGAGCGGCTCCAGATCTTTACGATGGAGCCCAGCCAAAACATGGTGATGCAGGGCGATGCCGCGTATTACGGGGACGAAGGCATCGACAATCACCTGAACGTGCAGTTGTCGGTGACCAGCGGTCCGCACACGGTGGGCGCGACATTCATCAAGAAGAACTCGGCGCTTATGGAGACCACACGTCAGCCGTATCAGGCGCACTTCAACATGGACCGTCATCCCCGGCAGCAGCCGGCCATCCGTTCCGTGTCCATCGTTGGTCCGTTTGACCCCACGGGGGTTGGAGAGACCCCCAGCCGTGCACGCGTTTTTTCCTGTCAACCGGACGCGGACATCCTGAATGATGTCGCCGCGGAGCAAGATGCAACCGATTGCGCGACGTCGATTATCGCCAGTCTTACTCGTCGGGCGTATCGACGCCCGGTCACGGTTGATGATCTGGGTCAGCTCGTAACGTTCTATCAGGAAGGGCAGACCAGCGGCGGGTTCGAGGCGGGGATTGAGACCGCGCTTCGGGCGCTCTTGGCGAGTCCTGAATTTCTCTTCCGGATCGAACGTGATCCGCAGGAGGTTGCAGCCGGAACCCCGTATCAGGTCAGCGACATCGAGTTGGCGTCGCGTCTGTCGTTCTTTCTGTGGAGTAGCTTGCCGGATGACGAGCTCCTCGACCTGGCGGCCGCCGATCGCCTTCGTGAGCCGGAGGTTCTCGAGACCCAGGTCCGTCGCATGCTGGCCGACCCGCGCGCCGAATCGCTCACCACAAACTTCGCGTCGCAATGGCTGCACCTGAGAAACTTGGACGCGGTTCAGCCCGACGCGCGGCTCTTTCCAGACTTTGACGACAATCTGCGGCAGGGATTTCGGCGCGAAACCCAGCTTCTGTTTCAGAGCCTGGTGGACGAAGACCGTAGCGTGCACGAGCTGCTGACCGCCGACTACACATTTGTCAACGAGCGGCTCGCCCGGCATTACGGCATCCCAGGGATTTATGGCGATCGTTTTCGCCGAGTGGCCATGTCCGCCGACAGCCCTCGTGTCGGGCTCTTGGGGCACGGCAGCATTCTGACCGTCACGTCGTATGCCAACCGTACCTCGCCGGTCTTGCGTGGCAAGTGGATCCTCGAGAACTTGCTCGGGACCCCGCCCCCACCCCCGCCCCCAAATGTGCCACCTCTCGCGGAGAGTCGTTCAACGACAGCCGTTGTTTCCATGCGAGAACGCATGGAGGCACATCGTCAGAATCCGGCCTGTGCGGTCTGTCATCGCATCATGGACCCGGCCGGACTGTCGATGGAAAACTTTGACGCGATCGGTCGATGGCGGGACGCTGAAGGCGACGTTGTAATCGACGCGGCCGGTAGCTTGCCCGGTGGTGAGGACTTCGACGGTGTGTCTGGACTTCGGAACGCGCTCCTCGCGCATCCCGAGGTGTTCGTCAACACCGTCACCGAGAAGCTCTTGATTTATGCGCTGGGGCGTGGGCTCGACCACACTGATGCACCAGCCGTTCGGCAGATTATCAAAGCAGCCGCCGACGATGACTATCGGATGTCGTCGATCATCCTCGGCGTTGTGCGGAGCACCCCCTTCCAGATGAGGAGAGCCCAATCATGATCATCACAAAAACGGCGTTGCCTCGGCGGACGTTTCTGCGTGGCGTAGGAGCAGCTCTCGCGCTCCCGCTGCTCGATGCGATGGTGCCGGCGGCGTCGGCGATGGCTCGCACGGCCGCCACGGCGCCGCGACGGTTGGGCTACGTCTATATGCCGATGGGGATGAACCCGGTTCCCTGGACACCGGCGGAAGTTGGACCGATGACGACATTGTCTCAGTCACTGTCGCCGTTGATGTCACACCTCAACGACGTGACCGTGGTGACAAACCTCGAGATCAATGACGCGCATATCTCCGGGAATCATGCATCCGCGAACGCGTCGTTTCTTACGTGTGTCCGTCCCAAACGGACGGAGGGCAGCGACTATGTGAACGGCACGTCGGTGGACCAGATCGCGGCCGCGCAGATCGGTCGCGACACTCCGCTGCCATCCCTTGAAATCGGCACCGACCTGATCGCCCAAGTCGGGAACTGCGATAACGGGTTTGCCTGTGCCTACATGAACAGTCTGTCGTGGGCATCGCCGACGTCACCAAACATTACCGAGTCAGACCCTCGGATCGTCTTTGAGCGTTTGTTTGGAGACGGTGGCACGCCCGCGCAGCGCCAAGCTGAGCTCGAAACGAATAAGAGCATCCTCGATTGGGTACTCGCCGACATGTCGAGCCTCCAGAGCACCCTTGGCACTGGCGACCGCAATCGTGTGAGTGAGTATCTGGACACGGTGCGTGAGGTCGAGCGTCGGATTCAGCAAGCCGAGCAGTCTGCGGCCACGTCACCGCTCTCCGATCTGACCAGGCCGACCAGCGTGCCCGAGGTCTGGGAAGACCATGTCAAGTTGATGTTTGACCTCCAGGTGCTCGCGCTCCGGGCGGACCTGACGCGGGTCATCACGTTCCAGATGGCGAGGGAAGCCAGCACACGCGCGTATCCGCAAATCGGTGTGCCCGAGCCGCATCACCCGACCTCCCATCACACGGACAACCCGGAGAAGCTCGCCAAGCTCGCAAAGATCAATCAGTATCACGTGTCGCTCTTCGCGTATATGGTCGATCAACTGGCGAAGACCGAGGACGGGGACGGGACCTTGCTTGACCACACGACCTATCTGCTGGGGAGTGGCCTGGGCAATCCGAACGTTCACGATCACCGGAACCTTCCCATCGTCATCGCGAGTGGCGCGGGGTCGAGTATCGCCGGGGGACGTCACATCAAATACGACGAGATGACGCCGATGGCGAATCTCCATCTGACGTTGCTCGACGACGTGGGTGTGCATCTCGATGACTTTGCCGACAGCACCGGACGCGTGGGCGACGTGACCGAGCCGTTAACGCTGTAGCGAGAAGCGAGACCTCATGACCAGCTATCTCCATCGTGTCATTCTCCTTGTGCCGTTCCTGCTGGTGACCGGCGGCGTGTCCGCCTTGGCCAGCGGGGCCGAGGTCGCCGATGTCGGGCTCCTCGACGCGATCAAGGCGGTCGATGAATCCGCGGTGCGTTCTGCGCTCGAACGCGGCGCCGACCCGACCGCCGCCGAGTCCGACGGAACCACCCCGCTGCATTGGGCGGTGCATGGCGATGATCCGGGTATTGTCGAGCTTTTGCTCGCGGCCCGGGCAGATGCCGATGCTGCCAATCGATACGGCGTACGCCCGGTGGCTCTGGCCAGCACGAACGGGAATGCCGTGATCGTCGAGCTTTTGCTCGAGAAGGGTGCCGACGTCAATACGACACTCGGCGAAGGCGAGACCATCTTGATGACGGCCGCGCGGACCGGTTCGCTCGACGTCGTCAAGCTCTTGCTGGACCGCGGGGCGGATGTCAACGCGTCCGAGACCTGGCGTGGGCAAACCGCGCTCATGTGGGCTGCTGCCGAGGGCCACGCTCAGGTCATCCCGACCATGTTGTCGCATGGCGCGGATATCACTGCCCGGTCGAGCACCGGCTGGACTCCGCTACTCTTCGCGGTCCGCGAAGGGCAGATCGACGTCGTCCAGACGTTGCTCGAAGCTGGGGGCAATGTGGAAGAGGCCCTACCCGTCAAAGAACAGACGCGCCGGGGAGGGACAAGCGCCGAGGTCGGAGCCACCGGTTTGAACGCTTTCTTGCTCGCGGCCGCCAACGCTCACTATGAGCTGGCCGCCCTTCTGATTGACCGTGGGGCCGATGTGTCCGTTGCCTCTCGGGGCTGGACGGCGCTTCATCAAGTCAGCTGGGTCCGGAAGGCGGGTATCGCGGGGAGCAACAATCCGGCACCCCCGGGGTCCGGGACGATGACGAGCCTCGAGTTTGTCAAGAAGGTTGTTGCGGCTGGCGCCGATGTCAACGCGCGCGTCACGGTGCGGCCACCGGCTGGTATCACGCGTCTGAACTTTGTTGGCGGCACGCCGTTTCTCCTTGCCGCCCGAACCGCTGACGCGGAGTTGATGCGCGTCCTTGCGGATCTGGGGGCCGACCCACTCCTCCCCAATGAAGACAACACCACGCCAATCATGGTGGCGGCGGGGGTGGGCACCTCGGCTCCCGGGGAAGATCCTGGGACCGAAGACGAGGTGCTCGAAGCGGTGAAAGTCGCGCTCGAGTTGGGGGGCGACTTGAACACGGTTGACGCCAACGGGGACACCGTCATGCATGGTGCGGCCTACAAACACGGCCCATCGGTGGTGAAGTACCTGGCGGAGGCCGGCGCGGACATCAACGTGTGGAATCGGCGGAACGCAAAAGAGTGGACGCCGCTCGAGATCGTGCGGGGGATTCACAGCGGAATGAACATCCTCAGCTCTCCTGTCACCGCCGAGGCGGTGGTTGAGGTGATGCGTCGAGCGGGAGTCGAGCCTGAAGAAGCCGGTTCTTGATGTTGACCCTACGTCGACGGCGTGAGCGACCCCGCACTCCGGTCTTCCAGGTTGTTGACCCGGAGTAAACGGGTCCAGCTGGCGGCGAGCGCCGCCACGACCACGACGGCGAGTAGATGACCGGTCACTGAACCCGGATAGGCCGCCGCGGCGCCGTGTCGAATCTGTTGGAACGCCACGATGACACCGACGATGATCGGTGCCATCGTGGCGTTATACCGAAGTACTCCCACATACGCCGTCAGTATCGCGACGCCTGTCACGCCACCCGCCAGAAGTGAGGTCGTCAACGGCTGATTCGCGCTGACGCCATTCAAGGCGATGCCGACGAGGACGAGAGCGATGGCCGTTACCGCTCGTCGTCGGGTCCACCCGACGGACAGCCGTTCCATACCGACCACTAGTAGCATCAGCAAGACGCTCTGCATGACGGAGCCGACCACTGGACCCAGCGCCGCCCCCCCCCCCCCACGGCAGTGCCGCCGCAGCGAACCGCACCTGTGGCCAGTCCGGGAGAGCGGTTCCGCTGTGACTGGCTAGGGCGATGGCGCCGCTGCCCGCGGTGCCCATGGCGATCGCGAGCCAGACGCCGTGTTGGAGGGGGAGACGAGCGAACGAGGGTGACCATATCGCCACACCCCCGGCCGTCAGCCCCAGCAGCACGGACATGACCCCGGCGCTCAGCAAGATACTGGTGGCGGCCATGAGTGCCTGCAGTTGGAATGATTGCGCGGTGGAGAAGCCGACCTGCACTGACGTCCATCCATTGACCAGCGTGATGGTCCGGACGCCAAACAGTAGTAGAAAGACGCCGATTCCCAGCCGGAGGCCAAACTGCTGGCGGCTCCACGACACGACGGCGCCCAGCGCTCCCGCGAGCAGCAAGGCGGTTGTGAGGAGCACAGAGAGACCTTGGAGCACGGATGAGGTCGCGGCGCGCCGCCGTTCGGAGCGATTCCAGTCTTCAGGGACAAACACAAACCGGCGGACGAACCCCACCTCGTCGCCACTTAAGCTGACCTCGATTCGGCGTTCACCGGTAGATGGCTCTGGCACCGAGCTATCGGCAAACGTCACCACCCAGTCCGTTCGAGCTTCTCGAGTCGACCCATCGATCGACACCTCGCGTAGCCGGTGGCGTGGCAACTGATAGCGTGTCTCGATCACCCCGCTCGCTCGTTCGCGGGCCTCGTCTGCCGATAGGTGGCCCCAGCTGCTGACTCCGGTAGTCGATGACGGACCCCGTCGACACCGCCATCGGCTCCGATCCGGACGACCCACTCTTCCGCCCGCAAGGCAACATCACCGCCAAATGCTGCGAACCGGACATCCCAATGCGGTTCGTCGAGATAGGAACCGCGCCACGCGTCAAATGTGTCGGTGCCGAGCTCCGCCCACACGAACCGGTGCGTTCGTCCCCATCCACGCCGGGCGACGGGGAGTCGGCGCCATGAGCGGTTCGTATCAAGGTTCAGGGAGACACCGTGTGCTACCAGCGCGGCTTCTGCTGATGCGAGGGCTTGAGGGCGGGGCGTGTCGAGTGTCCACGGTGTCGCACTCAGCCACCCGATCAGCCCGAGTCCTCCGCGGGGAGTCGTTCGCTGACACTGAACAGTGCGCCGTCCGGTGAGAACTGGAACCGTGTTTCGTTGGCCTCGCCTTCTCGGTAGTGACGAACGCGCCAGGTGTAGACCGCGAAGATGCGGTCACCCAGTATCTCGGCAAACACCGACGGGTCTCTGCCCTCCAGCTCGATAAAGGTCTGCACCCGGGAGTCGGATTGAAACGTGGCGGCTTGACGAAACTCGTCAGGACCGAGGTCGTGTTCCGCCGCGAGCCGCCGCGCGGCAGCGAGCGCTGTCGCGCGGTCCATTTGGAGGTCGAGTGAAACGACCGGAAATGCCTGAGGCAAATACTGGTAGGCGAAAAGCGCGCCTACGGTGCACACGAGAACAAGTCCCGCCCAGAATGTCCGCGATGTCGTCGAGGTGATCATCTTGGTCATCGCGGTCAACCCGTTTTTCATCGCGGTCCCCGCGCAGAGATCCGCGACACTCCTCTCACCCACGGCTCACCCGGGAGTCATGGGTAAGATCCAGACGAACCCTTTTGGCCGGTCTCGATACGACCTGCTTACGGCACGCAACGGGTGCCAAGGCCATCGATCGACGTGACATTGATGGCGTCCTGGTCACCGCGAATCAAGAATCCCTTCGCCTCTACCTGCTGGCCTTCGAACGCGTCAGGACTGGGGAAGACATACAGCAGCTCGAACGACCCTGGTCCCGGGGCGGCGGTGCTGATGGCGTTTCGTTCATCGCCGGCGGACGCACTGGGGTTTCGGGTTCGAACCGGTTCGCTGGCATCCGTCACCAGCCACGCCTCGTCCGGGGTGCGAGTGAGGCATCCGACGACCTGGACGAGCGTGTTGTTGGGTACTGCTTGCGGGCCGTCCTGGCCTTCGATTCTGATGTCCGACAGCACCGATACGTTGAGCTCCTCATCGCCCACAGGAAAGGCGTTGCGCTCGAGGATAAAGCTCAAGATCTCCAGATAGGCGCCTTCCCCGAGTGTGCCGGCCGCGCTTGGGGGCATAGTGTTTAGCTGGTCGAAGAGACCGTCTAGCGAAAGACCGAGCCAGTTCCTGAGGAACTCGTCGCCAACCAACGGACGCGCGCCGCCCCCGGTGAGGTCCGCGCCGTGGCACCGCATGCAGTTCGCCTCGTAGTGCTCTTGGCCGCGGTTGGCCTGGTCTTCGCTAAACACGCCCTCCTGCACCGTGCGCATGTCGTCGGTTGCTGGCGACGGCTGGGCGAGCGCTCCCGCGCTGAGGGCCAGGCTGCAGAGGAACGAGGCGACAAGGGCAAGGAAGCGTGTTTGTGGCAGCATAGTTACTGTATTTTACAATTACAGACACAATGCAACTCATCTTCGAGCAGCTCCGGACGGGTGGTGACCGAAACTTTGGCTATTTGATCGCTGACCGCGAGGCGGCGCAAGGCGTGTTGGTCGATCCCTCCTATGATCCGGAATTGCTCGTGGAGCGAGCCGCCGCGCAGGGCATCACGGTCACCGCCATCCTCAATACGCATGGGCATCCCGACCATACGAACGGGAACAGTCGCGCCGTAGAGATAACGTCGGCGCCGGTGGCGGCGCACCCCGACGCTCCGACCCCGCCCACCCGAGCGCTGGCTGACCGCGAAGAGCTTACCGTCGGGTCAGTCACGCTGCGCTGTCTCTACACGCCGGGTCACTCGGTCGACCACATCGTCCTCTATGAGCCAACGCACCGGTTTCTCGTGACGGGTGACCTTCTGTTTGTCGGGAAGGTGGGTGGAGCGCAGACGGACGAGGACGCGCGTATCGAGTGGGCGAGTCTACAGCGCGTGCTCTCCGAAGTACCGGATGATACGACCGTGTGGCCGGGTCACGACTACGGCGTTCGTCCCAGCTCGACGATCGGTCTGGAACGTCGGACCAACCCGTTTCTGGCGGTTGAAGATGTCGAGAAGTTCCTCGAGCGAAGACGGGAATGGCCGGAGTTCAAAAAGCGTCATGGGCTGAAGTAGGTGTTTCTGACTCGTGCCATTGTTACCATTAGCCCATGAATTTGGACGAGCAAGCGATTTTTACAAAAAAGCCTGAAACCCGCCCTGGGTCGTATCAATGCCCACGCTGCCGACGCACCGGCGACTATAGGATTCGGTGGGTCCGGCACTCGAAGAGAGATAGGCCGCCGAATGGGGTCGACGCTGCTGATCGGGCAAAGTTCGAGAAGCTGCGCGATTACTTGTTGCGGCTCGACGATGATGTCACGTGCAAGGAGTGTGGGAAGCGGTTCGAGATTCCCTCCCAACACTCGTTGGTGTTTGTCGATCAACTCTCCGGCCTGCCGAACGAGGAAGAGCTCGAACAAGAGATCCGGGACGCCTCGGACGAGCCCGAACCGGCTCCCCCGCGGAAACCAGCGTTGCCCGCACGGTTTACTCGAAAGTCCGGTGGTTGGAAGTAGCTATGGGCCGAAGTCGCGGGTCATGACCCGATTGCGAGACAACGACACAGACGGCCACGTTCACGCCGAGTGCGACGATACCGGCATGAATGTTCCAGACCTCGCTCAGTCCGGCCGCCAATAACGCCAAATAGACGCTGGTTCCGACAACCATCCCGGCCAGCGCGCCCCGACCCGTCATCCCGTGCCAGCGGACACCGAGAAGAAACAGGGGGGCCACCTGGGCCAGGAGTTCCATCTTGATCTCCGTCAGGCCCCACAGCGTGATTCTCGGAGCGAGCGCGATGCCGACAAGTATCGTCACTACCACCCACGAGAGACGTTTCCCGGCCCGGGTCAGCTCAGCGTCCGACGCCTCGGGCATAAACACCGGCCCCACGACGTCTTTGGCGAGAATCGACGACAGGCTCAGCAGCACCGAGTCGGCGGTGGACATGATGGCCGCCACGATGGCGGTAATTACCACGATACAGAGGACATACATCGTCAGCGATTGCGTGCTCCAGTGGTTGAGCAGCAGGGGGACGACCTGGTCGGCATCGATTGGTCCCGTGGTGCCGAGCTCTTGGATGGCAAACATGCCGACCATGAACACGGCGCCCGTCGTCACCAGCGGAAGGAAGACCATGATGGCGAACGAGCGACGGAGTGTCTCCAAGCTTCGTGCGGCGTAAATTCTCTGGATGGCGTGGGGATAGACCGCGGCCGAACAGCCGATAAGAAGGATCGTACTGAACCAATTGCGGGAGACCTCCCACGACGGCACCGCGACCTTCTCGGGTTGGGTGGCCGCAATAGCGCTGGTCAGCTCGGCCAGATGACCGGGAGTCGGCGCGACGGCGACGAGTAGTCCGACGAGTCCGACCGCGAGCATCACACCCTGCACGCAATCGGTCCAGGCCACCGCGCGCATACCGCCCGCCGTCTCGTAAATGATGACCACCAGCGTGAGGAGCACGACCCCCACCCAGTAGGGAACGGTCCCTCCCGAAAGCCCTTCCGTGACGTGACCCATCGCGACAAGCTGGGCCAACAGATAGTTCGAGATGGCGAGGACGAGCAGGACGTTGGCGAGGAGTGTGAGCCGAGGTGCGTCGAATCGATGCGCGATCCAGTCGCCCGGGGTGACGTAGGCGTGACGCTGAGCCAAAACATGGAGCTGGGGTGCGAAGAGCTGGTATACGACGATCACCGCCATCATGAAGCCGATGCTCATGACCCATGAGAAGCCCAACCGATAGGCCTCGCCAGGATAGCCGAGCAGCGTGTTCCCGCTGTACTGCGTCGCATACAGGGTCAGGAGCAGGACGAACCCGCTCAGACCTCGACCGGCCAAATAGAAGTCGCTAAACCCGGTGCGGGAGCCTTGACGACGAGTCACGTAGCCAATGCCGACCAGGAGTGCGAGATACAGCCCGACCGCGGCCACGGCGCCAGCTCCGAGCGACAAGGTCACCGGCGCTCCTCCGTTCGCGAGCCGTCCGACTGGTCGTGATTGGTGTTGTTGGGATGGATCCGATTGCGCCCGTCATCGTCCAGGTTCGTCGGCCCGGCCACACCGTGAACGATCTCTTCCTCGGTGGGCCAGAAGCGCGTGACGACAAGAGCCGTGAAGACGGCGATGGCGGCTGAGCCCACGATCGCGATGACAACCCAGTGGGGCAATCCCAGCCAGACCGGGACGGGATCGGATGCCGGAAGATACCAGGGCACAGAGACCGCGAATAGCAGGACATAGACCGCACCGATCCACCATCGTCGTGGCGCGGGTGGCAGCTTGAGCGGAGCGCGGGCGGGGGCGGCGTCTGGCATCACACCGCTCAGATTACTTCGCATCCTTGCTCGGGAGATGTCGCCAACCGAGATCCTACGCGTCGCTCTTTCGCCCGAATCGTTCCGCCAGCGCAAGTTTTTCGTGTGCGCCGACAAGCTCGTTGAATCGCTCGAAGGTCATGCCGGGTTCGGGATCCCGCACGACGCCATCCGTTCTCAGCCTGTCGTATGTCGCCCGTAGCCCGCTCGCCGCCGCATACAGGCCGGCGACTGGGTAGAGGACGAGCGAGAAACCCAAGTCCGCAAGGCTGTCTCGAGCAAGCAGGGGTGTCTGGCCATGGTCGACCATGTTGGCGAGCGTCGGCTTTGGTGCGCGTCGTCCCACGTCCGCGAGCTCCTCGAGTGTGCGAGGCGCCTCGATAAACGTGGCGTCGGCTCCCAAGCTTTTCGCCGCTTCGACTCGCGCGACGGCCTCGTCAAGATCAACGGCGGCGATGGCGTCCGTGCGCGCGACGATGAAGAAGTCCCGGTCGCCCCGGGTTGCCACCGCGGCGCTGATTTTTTCCAAGTATTCCGACCGGGAGACAACTTGTTTGCCAGCCATGTGCCCGCATCGCTTTGGCCACACTTGGTCTTCGAGAAAGCACCCCGCTGCGCCGGCGTCGATGAGTTCGCTGACCGTGCGAACCACATTCAAAGGGTTGCCGTATCCAGTGTCCGCATCGACCAACACCGGGATCGACACGCTCCGACAGATCTGCCGTGCCCGGTCGACGATCTCGCTCTGCGTGAGCAGCCCCACATCGGGCTCGCCGATGAGTGTCGCCGCCACCGCATATCCGGAGACAAACGCCAGCTCGAATCCGGCCTGCTCGGCCAACTTGGCCGAGAGGGTGTCGAAGATACCAGGGAAGACCAACGTGGACGTGGTGTCGAGGACCGTCTGCACGGGTGAGGGCATCGTGCCTCTGGTTTGCACAGGGTTTCTAGGGTCGAGTGAGGCGTGGGTGAGGGTGTTGCCGCGCAGTATAGAGAATGCGCGGCCGCAGTGCTGGTCGCCATCAACCACGTTGAAGATGCCGAGCTTTGCCGAACCGTTTGAACCTTTCCGATCACGCCGGCGCCAGACTTCTTTACGAGGAGGTCGATCACTTGAGTACGGCAATGCTCCTTGTAGTCTGATCCCATCTATGTAGCTGGGCTACTGAGGAGACCGAATACCAGAGTGTCGCACCATCCAGAGCGTCCTGACTAGCGCCGACCCTGCCCAGAACGCGGGAATAGGAGGACACCTCACGCAGCATATCCTTGGACTCACGCCACCCGCTGGACTGACGCAGCGAGGCAAGACGTTGTTCGATAGTCAGCGTGACTACCTGATCGTTTGGAATCGCTACACTCGACTGCTCAACGCTGCCTCCGCGGCCTATCGCGACACCGTGAGGCTCGACCCCCGGAACGCGTCGGCCTTCAACGGGCTCGGATGGACGCTCTTCGACCTCGGACGGCTTGACGAATCAGCCGCCGCGCATCGCGCCGTCATCGAGATCGACCCGGTGAACACCGACGCCCATCATGCGCTTGGGGTCATCCTCGTCAAGCAAGGGGTGCTTGACGAGGCCGAGGCGTCGTTTCGACGTGCGATCTCACGAGATCGTTGAGTTAGGTGAGGAGGGGACCGTCGAGAAGGTCGGGAGGAAAGGCGAGTCGGAGAACCGTCAGACGGTTCAACCGAAACTGGAAGATTCGGTCGTCTTCCGTGTCGGTGCGCACGGGGGCGACGATCGCGCCGGTCTCCGGATGATTGAGGGCGTCGGAGCCATGTGGAGGAACGATGGGGACGATGAGTGATAGCGTTGTTGCATATCGAAGGAGAGGAGAACACATGATGAATCGTGCAGCGCTGGTGGCGCTTCTGCAGCTATTGCCGGCCTTGGCCATCGCCCAGCCGACGGACCTTCCCCGCACGCCGTGGGGGCACCCGGACCTTCAAGGGATTTGGGATCAAACGACCGGCACCCCGCTGGAACGCGCTCCCGAGCTTGGGGCGCGCGAGTTCTTGACCGAAGAGGAAGCAACGGCGCGTGAGACCGAGCGGTTTCAGGCGTTTGACGAGTCCCCTCGGCCCGGGAGTGCGGGTAATTATGGTTCGCAGTGGCGCGACGGTTCGCGCAACGCGCTGACTCGAACGTCACTGATTGTTGACCCACCGGACGGACGGATACCGACGTTGACCGCAGCTGCACAAGCGCAGCTCGAGGCGCGTCAGCGGTCTCGACGTGACCATCCGGCCGACTCGTGGGTAGACCGAGGACTCTGGGAGCGCTGTTTGACCCGAGGCGTACCCCGGTTGCCGAACAACTACAACAGCAACATCCTCATTCTGCAGACACCGGACGTCGTCGTGTTGCTCAACGAGATGATCAACGAGACACGCGTCGTCCACCTCGACAGACGGCCGCATATCGAGTCGACCATACGACTCTGGAACGGCGATTCTCGAGGATATTGGGAAGGCGACACACTCGTCATCGAGTCGTCAAACTTTGATGACAAGCAGATCTTTCGTGGTTTCCCCGTGGGGGCACTCCGTCTTGTCGAGCGCTTGACACGCATTGGTCCGGACCAAATCGACTATCGAATGACGCTGACGGACTCACGGATTTATTCGAGGCCGTGGACGGTCGTGCTGCCGATGACTCAGAGCGAGGGACCAATTTTCGAATACGCCTGCCACGAAGGTAACCTCGGGATGAAGGGCATTCTCGCCGGTCACCGCGCCGATGAGGCGCTTCAGTAGGTAGCCCATCGAGCCTGGACTTCCCTGAAGCCCCTCCCCTGATCTTCAGGAGCCTTTGGAGCCCCTGCGCTATAGTGCTGCCGCTGCGGCGGCAGCACTATGCACCACCCACACTCAGTCGCTGACCGGCTCGAGGCGGACGATCGGCGTCAGCCCACCGCTCCGTGCCTCGAGCGCGAGATAGATCAAGCCGTCCGGGCCCTGCCGGACGTCGCGGATCCGGCCGAGGTCCCAGGCGAGTGTCTCTTCGCGCTCGACCTGCTTCGAATCGTCGTTGAGGCTGAGCCGGGCCAGTTGCTGCCCGGCCAGACCACCGGCGAAGAGGTCACCGCGCCACTCGGGAAACCGGTCGCCGGTGTAGACCATCAACCCAGATGTCGCGATCGACGGGATCCAGAAGTGAGTTGGTGACGCCATTCCGTCCCGCTTGGTGCCCTCGTGAATCGCCAGGCCGCTCCCGTAGTTCACACCGTGCCCAACCACGGGCCAGCCGTAGTTCTCACCAGCGACGAGCCGATTGAGCTCATCGCCTCCCTGGGGGCCGTGCTCGGTGACCCAGACATCGCCGGTCTCCGGGTGGACCACCAGCCCCTGCGGATTGCGATGCCCATACGTCCAGATTTCCGGTCGGTGGTCGGCCTGCCCCACGAATGGATTATCGTCGGGCACTCGACCGTCATCATGAAGGCGGACCACCACACCGTGATGATTCGTCGGGTCTTGAGCCGGGTGCGCTTCCAGGTCCCCCCGTGATGGGGCCATGCGGTCGCCGGCCGTGATGAACAAGTAGTGATTGCGGTCGAACGCCAGGCGCCCGCCGTAGTGCCCGCGCCCCTGAGCCACCGCCGAGAAGATGTCCTCGAGGTCATGCAGACGGTCGTCCTCAAACCGGCCCCGGATAACGGCCGTGGTCGATCCCTCCGCGTTTGGCTCGGCAAAGCTCAGGTAGACCAGCTGATTGGCCGCGAAGTCCGGATGCAAGACAACGTCGAACAACCCACCTTGTCCCTCGGCCAGCACGTCCGGCACACCGGCGACGGGATCGGGGAGGAGCTGACCGCCACGCACGATACGGAGTCGTCCAGGGCGCTCGGTGACCAGCAGGTCACCGTTCGGGAGCCAGGCCATTGACCACGGCACCTCCAACCCGTCCACGACGGGCACTACCTGGTAACGCTGGTGAATCGACCCGCGAACGTCCTGCCCCATGACCGAGCTGCTGAGGGTCACGACGAACGCCACGGTGAGTGCTGCTATCTTCCGAGTCATTTCCATCCTCCTCAAAGTTGCGGGACCGACCGCTCGCATACAGGGAGTGACCGGTCTAGCGCTCGCCGCGCGGTTTAGTCCCAGGTGAGGGACGCCTTCCAACGGCGGCTCGTTTACCGGGGGCCAGTAATGCCAAACCCTCACGAGATCGAGCGCGTCACAGAGCGTGACGGCCCCAGGTTCGCCTAGCGCGCAACGGTGAATGTCAACAGGTTTGAGACACCTTCGCTCGGAGTTTAAGCTATCGCCTGCGAATGTTCAGGCGGGTTGATCCACACCGTGTCGGGCGGGCCGGCGACCTTTCTGGGGACGTTGACGAAGCGCTCTGGATGTTGCCGGCGGGCGCGATCCAGCGCATGCTGGCGTCGTTCCAAGACCGGCCCTGTCTGGCCGTCAGGAACCATCGCCGGTGTCAACCAGTTCAGACCGGAATGGTCGTGGACGTTGTTGTACCAGTCGAAGAAGCTCCGGCAGAACGACTTGGCGTCCTGGATCGAACCGAAACGTTCTGGAAATCCTGGCCGGTACTTCAAGGTCTTGAACTGGGCTTCGGAGAACGGGTTGTCATCGGACACATAGGGGCGGGAGTGGGATTTGGTGATTCCCAGATCCGACAGCAGGAGCGCCACGGCCTTCGACTTCATCGAGGAACCGCGATCAGCATGCAGAATCACCGGAAATCGACTCGAGCGGCTAAAGGGCGAACAAGCTGGACGTCACAGCTTTCACGAATCAACGTCTTGGCCAGACTTGCCGATTCACAATCGCCACCATCCAGCCCCCAGCCTGGCGACTGAAGATGTCGAGAATCACGTACAGGTAGAAGTCGGTCCACTTTCGCGGCCCCTTGAGCTTCGTAATATCCCAACTCCACACCTGATTCGGACCCGTGGCCAATAGCTCCGGTCTGGTATAGGCCGGATGCCGGCGTTGGTTCCGCCGTTCGCGCACTTCCTCATTCGCCTCCAGGATTCGATACATCGTGCGCGCCGAACACAGATAGCGCTCTTCGTCCAAAAGGGCGGCGGCCACCTGGGCGGGGGCCTGATCCACAAAGCGTTGGCTATGCGACAGATCGAGTACTTCCCGGCGCTCAACGTCGCTCAAGGCCCGAGGCGATTCACGCGGTATCCGTACCCCCGTTGGCGGGGGCTGCCGGCGGCGATACAGCGACGAACGAGCGACTCCGAATGCCCCGGCATGACGCGGCGGTCTCCACATCCACTGAGAATTGCTCTGCCGCTTCCATCAGTCGTTCTCGTCGTCGTCCACGCTCTGCAGAGGGATCCCCAGCAGCGTGGCAACTTTTTTGGGGATTCCAATGATTGTTGCCGCTTGCGTCAGCTTTCTTGGGAGCCGTCGCGTCTCGCGTTCCAATTCCGCGATGCGCGTATCCCGGACATCCTTCGGCTGTGCCTTCGGTCCACGCTTCACCGATCCGGTTCCGGCCAACGCTCCGGCGGCGCATTGCCGCCGCCAGGTACTCAGACTCGACGAGTACAATCCTTCCCGCCGCACCAAGGCGCCCACCTCGCCCACATTCCTGCATTTGTCGCCTTCACTCACGATCCGGCGCTTATACTCGGCGCTGAATCGCCGCCGTGTCGCCTTCGCCGCACCCTCAGGATCTGGACAATCCCCATTCCGACCGGCCCGCCCCGCGCGCAACTCCAGTCGCCCTACGGGCTCCTTCCGCTGCGCGCGACCCTTCGTTCTCTTCTTCTTTGATCACCAACACAGGTTCTCGCCCCTCCCGCCCTGCTCACTGACTAATGCGTAGGAAGGTGTCTCAGCTACATTGCCACAGAGGGCAAGTGCAGCGCGTCGAGTGAGGACTCTTTCGCGCTCGTCGCACTGCATGGCTCGGCAAAGGGCCCGGTGCCGTCGTGCATTCGACGATTCGGTCCGGGACCGATAGAATAAGAGGTGGCTCTGCCCGAGAGTCGACGCGGTGGCTCACGCCTGAGTCACTAGAGAGGACTCGTGCCAAACCCAGAACTTCGATATTGCATGTATGAATCGGCATGGACCGCGCGCTCGCCATCGCCTGATCGCCGATCAGAGGACGGCTGTTGCTAGTGGACAGCTCACTCGTCGGCGGTAGGACGCGTAGCTTCGACCGTGTTGTAGCGGTGTTCATCGCTTGCTGCACGTTGAGCCTGTCAGGGTTCGCGCACCCTTCGTTCGCAGGGCAAAGTGATGCGAGCGGCGGGCCGCAGGAGCTCATCCTCGAGGGCAGCGACGCCATCCTGCTCCCGACCGCGCCACACCAGGTAGAGCCACGCCGAGTCGAAGAGGGCCCGACGATTGATGGACGTCTCGACGACGAAGCGTGGCTGCAGGCCGCGGTGATCGACAACTTTGTCCAGCAGGAACCCTCAGAGGGCGCTCCTGCGACGGAACGGACCGTTGTGCGTCTGATTTACGACGAGCGGGCGCTCTACATCGGCGTGGAGGCATACGACTCAGACCCAGACGGTGTGGTTGCGACCGAGAAACGACGCGACTCCATAAGACTGCTCGACGAAGACAACTTCCAAGTCATCCTCGATACGTTTCAGGACCGCCGGTCTGGCTACATGTTTGTGACCAGCCCGCTCGGGGCGAAGCTCGAACAACAGGTTGCCGCGGAAGGCGAAGGAGGATTCGGGGGTAATAGTAAGAACATCAACCGAAACTGGGACGGTGTGTGGGACGTCGCGACGCGTCGGACACCTGAAGGATGGATCGCCGAGATCGCCATTCCGATGGTCACGCTGCGATTTCCGGCGGCGGAACGTCAGGTCTGGGGCGTGAACTTCATGCGGAATATCCGTCGCAAGAATGAGCAGGTGTTCTGGGCACCGATTCCCAAGGCCTACACGCTGACCCGGGTGAGCCTCGCGGGGACGATGACGGGAATTGGCAACGTGAACCGCGGGATGGACCTCCGGATGACGCCCTACCTGCTCTCCGGCGGCCGACAAGACTGGGTCGTGGGGGGGCTGGATGGCTCGGGATTCAACGACGTTGGTCTCGACGTGAAATACGGCGTGTCCTCTGGTCTGAATCTCGATCTGACCGTCAACACCGACTTTGCCCAAGTCGAGGTGGATGAGCAGCAGGTGAACCTGACGCGGTTTCCGCTGTTCTTTCCCGAGAAGCGCGACTTCTTCCTCGAGAACGCCGGGATGTTCGCCGTCCAGACAGAGGGATGGCAACGAGTAGCGGACCTTTTCTTCACCCGGCAAATCGGTCTGTCGGAATCAGGTCAACCGGTGCCGATTATTGGTGGCGCGCGGCTGACCGGAAAGGTCAACCGGCACAACGTTGCGGTGATGAACATCCAGACGCAGGAGGCGCTTGGCCAGGCGGGTAACAATTTTTTTGTTGGACGGTACAGTCACGACATCCTTGCGCGATCTCAGATCGGCGGCCTCATCATCAACAAGGAGGCGGTCGGCGATTCCCACTACAACCGCACATTTGCCGCGGACACGACGCTGGCGCTGCATCGGAATTTTGTCGTCAATTCGTTCATCGCAAAGACCGAGAGCCCTGGGGTCTCGACCGGCGACCTGGCAGGCTATGTCAAAGCCGGATGGCTGAGCCCATCGTGGCGTGTCGAGGCCGAGTACACCGATCTTCAAGACAATTTCAATGCCGAAGTCGGCTTTGTGCCGCGCGTCGGCATCCGGACGTCGAGAGTGCACGGGGAATGGGATCCGCGCCCTGGAAAATGGGGTATCCGGCAGTTCGACCCCATGTGGAACATCTCGTATACGACCGACCAGCACAACCGCCTCCTGACGCGGCGCATCCATCACATGATTGGCACCTATTTCGACGACGGGTCGAGGTTCGTTTTTTGGTATAACGACATCTTCGAGCAGCTCGATCTACCGTTCCACATTACTCAGGATGTCACCATCCCAGCCGGGACCTATCGCTTCGGTCAATGGACGTTTCGATACACCACCGACCCTTCAAAGCGTCTCTATGGCCAGGTGAATTACGATCCGCAGACGTTCTTTGGCGGCACGCGGAACGATGTTGGCACGATAGTCGGTCTGCGGATCACTGACTCCATAGCGGCGGAGGGCCGGTTGACCCGCAGCAACGTTGATCTACCGGGCGGCTCGTTTGTCGCGGATCTCGCCGCGATGACCTTCGACCTCGCGCTATCTCCAGAAATGACGCTGCGGACGCTGTCTCAATACAACTCCACCACAAACGAGATCAGCACAAGCGTTCGGTTTAACTGGATCTACAGTCCGGGCAGCGACATCTATGTCGTGTATGACGAGTTGCGTATGGATACGAACCAGTTCATGTTCGACCCGCACGTCCGTCAGTCGCCCTGGCTCAGTAACCGGCAGCTCACGATCAAGATGACCTACTTGTGGTCGCCGTAGTGGATGTCACGCGCGACCGGCGCAGGCCGGGTCCGGAATGGACCCCTGGGAAAAGTGGTCGGGGCGCCCGGATTCGAACCGAGGACTTCCTGCTCCCAAAGCAGGCGCGCTACCAGGCTGCGCCACGCCCCGACATGCTGCGAGAACCCGAGAACAACCAGCGCGCTCGTTGATGTCAGCGCGTGGATCGCGATGCGTTGACGCCCGTGTCTGCTCTCGGTGTTTCGATCAGACTCTCTGATTATCCCACAAGGTTCCTGGTCGTCGGGCTCGGCTTTCTTGGACCCGTCGACGAAGAAGCCCTGACCGAGGTCGAGCGGGAGTTCGAGGCGCGTCAAACCGCGGTTCAGGCGAAAGTGGCGTGTCTTGCCGACCCATCCGTCTGCGAGACCCTGACGCGACAGGGACACGTGCTACAGAACTCTGAAAACGTCCTCGGTCGTCGGCTCGCTGCTCCGGAGAACGTCTCGCTAGGGACTGGGATCACGGTGAATCAGTTCATCATGGCTGGACCCATGCTGGCCCTATATGGACTCAGTATCCTCATCGCCTGGATGACGATGGCCGACGCCTCTGAACGCCACAGTCATGGGCTCTCGCTCGATCTCTGACTGGGCTACGGCTTCAGCTCGTGTCCGGCGAAGAGTGTCAGCATAGCCTCTTCGGCCGGAGGATTCAGTATGTGTCCTGAAGCGAAGTCGTCGGCATCCGGATACGACGTGGCCCGTACTCGTTCAGCGGCGGCGTAGCGGTCGAAGGCTACTCGAGACGGAGTGCGGTAAGAGGCTGGGTGCGGGCGGCCCTGCGGGCCGGGAGCCAGCTGGCTGACAGACACACAGTGACAAGTACGGCTGAGACCATCACGAGGACCATCGGGTCGACCGGGCTGGTTTCAAAAAGGAGCGCCTCGAGTCGTCGGGTGAGCGCAAACGCCAGACCCAATCCGAGGCCGACCCCAGCCAGCGCGAGCCCGAGGGCTTCGCCCAGGACGAGACGCGTGATGTTCGAGATTTGGGCGCCGATGGCCATCCGGATGGCAATCTCCCGCCGGCGTTGCGCCACCATGTAGGACACCACGCCATACAGCCCGACAGAACCCAGCAGGAGCGCCGCGGCAGCCGCGGCCATGAGCAGAAACATGACGAATGCTCGTTCTCCTTGCGATTCCCCCACGATCGCTTCCATGGTGACCATGTCCGAGACCGCGAGGCGAGGGTCAACGCTTTGGACGACGCTTCGGGCCGCAGTGCCCAGATTCGTGGAAGACTCGGCGCGGATGACGTAGCTCATCGAACTCGGAACATCGCCGGGGCCAGTAAGCGAGTAGTAGACGATCTCGGGTTGGTCTTGGTGGATGGCAAATTCGTGGGTGTTCTCGACCACCCCGATGACGCGATACCAGTTGTCGTCCGGCCGGCCGGTGCCCGCCCGGATACCTTTTCCGAGTACCGCCTGGTCGGGCCAGTAGGTCCGAGCTACGACGTCGGACACGATAGACACGAGACCGCCGCGCGCCTCGTCCAGTATTTCGAAGTCTCGCCCCTCGAGCATCGCGATGCTCATGGTCTCGAAATAGTTTGGAGACACCCATTTCATGAACAGAATAGGTGGCACCTCTCCCTCCGCCCGCGGTTGGTCCTCAAACGCGTGACCCGCGCCCCGCACCGAGCGCATGGGGAGGTTACTGGTGGCGGAGGCCGATACGACACCCGGGATCGCCTCCAGCTGTTCGACCACTTGGCGATGAAACGCCAAACGCGATTCATCGGTGCCGTAGTCACGTTCGGGGAGGGCCACGCTGAGCGTCAGCACATCACGGGGGTCGAACCCGAGGTCGACCCCCGCCAACCGCTGAAAGGAACGCACGGCGAGACCCGACCCAACCAGGAGGGTGAGCGCCAAGGCGACCTGCGCGACCACGAGGGAGCGTCGCACGACGTGTCGTTCGCGTCCGGCACTGGCGCCGCGCGCCCCGTCGGCGAGACTCGCGGCAGCCGTGACGGCGCCGGCCCGCAGTGCCGGCACGAGTCCGAATACGAAGCCCGCGACGACGGACAGGATAAAACCGAAGATGAGAACGGACGCGTCCATAGAGACCTCGTGGAGACGCGGGAGGTCTTCGGGGCCATACCGTATCACGAGGCGGACGCCGGCCACGGCCAAGGGCAACGCGGCTAGCCCGCCCACCAACCCCATGACGATGCTCTCTGTCAGCACCGACCCTCGCAGACGCAGGGGACTCTCACCGAGCGCCCGCCGGATCGAGATTTCGCGGTGACGAGTTTCTGCGCGTACGAGAAAGAGGTTGGTGACATTGGCGCACGCGATGAGCAGGAGGACGCTGACGGCACCGAGCAGGATCCACAGTGTGGCACGAATGTCACGGGTCATTGATTCGTGCGCGGGCTCGACGATTGGCATGAGACCGGCGTTGACCAAGACCTCGGCGTTCGCCACGTCCGGTTGCAACGAGGCGAGATTTGTCGCCAGCGTGCGAAGCTCTACTTGCGCAGCTTGGACGGACGCATCGTCGGACAGGCGACCAAATCCAGCGCAACAGAAACTCCCCAGGTTGCGCTCGGTCTCGTTGAGCTCCATCGGCCGCCACGCTCTGATCTCAGGGTCAGCGAAGGTGAACTGCTCCGGCATGACCCCGACAATCTCGGTCGGCACGCGGTCGATTTCGACCAGACGTCCAACCGTCGCTGGGTCACTCCCGAATCGTGCGTGCCATAATCCAGCGCTAAGAATGACCACTGGTGGTGCGCCCGGGCGTTCGTCCTCGACCGTGAAGGGGCGACCCAACTGCGGTGCCACATTGAGGACGTCAAAGAGCGAGGCCGTAACGATGCCGAACTGGACGCGTTCGGTGGTGTCTGGACTGGTGAGATTGCCTGCGGTGTCGTTGAAAATGGCAAGATGCTCGAGAGTCCGGCCTTCGTTGAGGTAGGTGAAATACAAGCCAGGGGACATGCCGACCTCGTCCATCTGCGCGAACCCCGGCATCGCGTGTCTCAATCCGACGATCCGGTCCGCGCCCGGATAGGGGAGCGGGCGGAGGACGACCGCATTCACGACGGTGAAGATGACCAGGTTGGCGGCGATAGCAATCGCCAGCGTCAAGACCGCCACGCCGGCAAAAGCGGGGTTGGCGGCGATGCGACGAAAGAGAACCGGCATCCGGCCGAGCGGTGTCATCTGTGGCTACACGATACTCGGACGGACGTAGATCTGGTGACGGCTCGCCCGATTGGCGGCGGTATGACGACGCGGGCAGAGCACGCTTTGCCCGCGTCGGATACAATTTGTGTTCGCAATGACTATGCAATGACTCGCGATCTATCCCAGAGAAACGCTGAGCACGCTCCGGCGGGGGCCCCGCATCGGGGGCGGTGCTCAGCGCGTCTGGCCGGCGCAGCGTCGCGGCCCGGTCCACTACCCAACTTGCTCCGCGACAGTCCACGACGTCGAGTCTTCGCGTCGCAACGACGCGTAACCGGGCAACACTCGGCGGGCGCAGTGATCGCTCCTAGAATCCTGACCCTTGTGGGTTTGGTCGCCGGGCTGGTTCTTGGCGGGTTGGCGTCAGGTTGCGCGTCTGACCCGGATGGCGCGGTCGTCTTCGAAGAGCACTGTGCCTTGTGTCACGTCGATCCGCTGTATCCGCGCGCCCCGCCCGTCGACATGTTGTTGGGTTGGAGCTCCGATCTCGTGTTGATGACGCTCGAGACCGGTCTGATGATGGAGCAAGCGAGCGAGCTGACAGCCGCCGAGCGCCGAGCCGTGGCGGAGTTCATCAGTCGAGCCGGCTAAGCGAGCCAGCTCGTTGTCTGGGGGGCCACGAGCGGCCGAGTCCGTTCCCCGCGGCGCGCTCCACTACAATCCGAGAGTGGCTGTGCTTCACACGGCGTCGACCGACGCCCTCAAGCGGCGGTCGACCAATGCATAGACGCCGGGCGAGGCGGAGGTCGCGTAGCCTTCGGCGACCAGCGCTCGGTTCCCTCGTCCCGCGTCCTGTCTGGACAGACCGCTCACCCGCGCGAGTTCGCCGGGAGTTGTCATACCCGCGCCGGCGAGAAAGCAGCGGGCAATCTCGCGGAGCGCGGTATCACGCGCGACCCGTCGGGCCAGCGGTTTGGGAAAGCGAGCGATCCCTAGCGTCCACAGGTAGGTGAATTTCGGCTGATAGACCACCTGACTCGGCACGACGATCATGTTTGCCTGGAGCTCGTCCATGGCACGGGTGAATGCCGTGCGGTCGGTCACGCCTGAGTCGTGCCGGAGGTCGGCCGTGCCCAATTCCCATTCCTGCCGAAGGATACGGAGAATGGCGCGTGCGTTTTGGCTGAGTCGCTGTGGCTCGTCTGTCTTGCGGAGCCCCCAGAGGGCACGAAAGTAGGGGATGAGCCGCGGCGCGAGAAACATGGCCCTCCCTCGGGCGAGTTTTGCGTAATACATGGCGCCGCGTCCGACAAGTTCGTCCTTCAACTGCCAGGTGAGTGAGGCCTCGGGGTCTTTCTGGACGTGCCGGGGCATGACGGCATCGCGGCGTCCACAGACCGCAACGTATAACGATGGTCCAGGTCGCCGGGAATCTGAGAGGCAGGCAGAAAATCCGGTCTGTTCGATAAACCGTTCCGCGTCAAGCGCTGTCTCCACCCGTCTGGTTTCCTCCCGATCCCACTGTGCGTCGCGGTAGTCCTCTATCTCAGGGGGAAGGCGTGCGGGGGCTTTCATAGGTGATCGCGGGTGCGGGTACCCCGAGCAGATTTCCGTACACTCGGCGGGAGATCTTCCGCGTCGAAACACCGATCCAGACACTGCCCCTGGGGGCCGCGTGACTGCTCGTTTCCGGTCTCGATGCTCCAGACCGCGGCCCTCTGGACCGTGGCCTGGAGCATCGAGATGGACCGTTACTCCGGCGGAGCGACCTCTTGGGTGTCGGGCTCGTCGCTGGCCTGGGAGGGCACGCCGTCTGGAGTGGGCTGGGCGACGCGCCGTCCGTCTTCGCCCCGTGCGTTTCCAAGATTGCGACCACAGTCAAAGCAGGTGCGCAACGCGTC
>Ga0310124_10000328_pt1 | contig 32279 bp, 29 predicted proteins | sample CB11b_AW_Bot5_MG_FD_203507 | JGI IMG/M metagenome (GOLD analysis project Ga0310124, IMG submission 203507) | Marine microbial communities from Western Arctic Ocean, Canada - CB11b_AW_Bot5 | ecosystem: Environmental > Aquatic > Marine > Oceanic | place: Canada: Western Arctic Ocean | collected...
CCCTTCGTCGTCACGGTTGAACTGCATGAAAACGAGATTCCACAACTCGACGAGGATGCCTCGTTCACCGAGATCGACAAATGCCTCGAGCGATAGGTCCCCACCCCGCTCTGAGTCGGGTCTGATGTCGTAATGGAGCTCCGAGCACGGACCACACGGCCCCGTGTCCGCCATCTGCCAGAAGTTGTCCTTGTCGCCCAAGCGAAAGATCCGCTCCGGCGGAACGTTGACGACGTTCTTCCAAAGCTGGTCGGCATCATCATCCGAGTGATGGATCGAAACGAAAAGTCTCTCGGGATCCAATCCTAGTTCATCCGTCAAGAACTCCCACGCAAACGAGATCGCGTCGTGCTTGAAGTAGTCTCCAAAAGAAAAATTACCCAACATCTCAAAAAACGTGTGGTGGCGAGCGGTTCTCCCGACCTCCTCGAGATCATTGTGCTTCCCTCCCGCCCTCACACACTTCTGAGACGTCACAGCACGCTTGAACGGAAACTGATCGATGCCCAGGAAGACGTTCTTGAACTGGACCATTCCCGCGTTCGTGAACAGAAGCGTGGGATCGTCCTTGGGCACGAGCGGCCCGCTGGGTCGAATCTCGTGCCCCTTCGCACGAAAAAATTCGAGGAATCTCGCCCTGATTTCGGATGTGGTCATGGTCGCTGCGGTTGGCCGTCCATAGTCGCAAAGTATAACGACGTCATCGGCCCCGCCCAACACGGTGATCGCCGCTGGGTGACTCCTTAATTTCTACGATTCACAAGAAAAAAGCCCGGTCTTTCGACCGGGCTTCCTTCGAGGGGGTCAAGGTCGCTCCGGAAGCCGTCAGACCTCCCCGTTCGCCGCTGCTTTCATGGCGGGCTCCGCTTCCTCGGTGGTATCACCCAGTCCGAGAGCGCTGCGGACAAGCGCGTCCACCTCTTCGAGAACGTCAGGATTCTCTTGCAAGAAATCGCGAGCGTTCTCCTTCCCCTGCCCAAGCCGCAGATCTCCGTAGGAATACCATGAACCCGACTTTTGGACGATGTCCTCCTCGACACCAATATCGATGAGAAGGCTCTCGTGGCTGATTCCCACATCGTAGAGGATATCGAACTCGGCCTGCCGGAATGGAGGAGCGCACTTGTTCTTCACCACCTTTACCCGGGTCCGGTTTCCGATGATATCCATGCCGTCCTTAATCGCCCCAATCCGTCGAATGTCCATCCGAAGAGACGCATAGAACTTTAGAGCCCGCCCACCGCTCGTCGTCTCCGGGCTCCCGTACATGACCCCGATTTTCTCGCGGAGCTGGTTGGTGAAGATGACCGCCGTCTGCGATCGGGCGACGGCCCCGGTCAGCTTCCGTAGCGCTTGGCTCATGAGGCGCGCCTGCAACCCCACGTGCGAGTCCCCCATCTCACCCTCGATCTCGGCGCGCGGAACCAAGGCCGCCACGGAATCGATAACCACGACATCGATGGCGTTGCTTCGAATCAAGACCTCGGCGATCTCGAGAGCTTGTTCCCCGGTATCCGGTTGGGAGACGAGCAGATTGTCGACATCCACCCCGAGCTTCCGAGAATATCCGACATCCAATGCGTGCTCGGCATCAATGAAGGCGGCAATCCCCCCGGTTTTCTGTGCGTTGGCGATAACGTGAAGGCATAGCGTCGTCTTACCACTCGACTCCGGCCCGTAAATCTCTGTGATGCGACCCCGAGGAACACCTCCGATCCCGATCGCATCATCGAGGTTGATAGCTCCGGTGCCAATCACATCGATTTCCACCCTCATGCCGTCGGCTCCCATACGCATGATCGAGCCCTTCCCGTGGGCGCGCTCGATCTGGGTGATGGCGGTAGTGAGGGCCTTTTTCTTTTCGCTGCTCAGGTCGTTCGCTACTTCTAACGTCGTCATTCCGTCCTCGCTGAAACCGTGCATCGGCACCTATTGTACAGTACCCGAACAGAAAGCGAAAGTCCCTTCCGGCCGTCGGGTCCGAGAGGATGAAACTAAGGGGCGGGTCGGGACTGGGGAATGTCTGTACGCGGCGTTCGCATGAACGCTGCCAAGGTGTCACCTTCGGGAACCGGTTGAAACGCCCAGGCATTCGGGCACCGAACGATTCTAATACAGCGAAAGGCCTCGAGACCCATGGGTGATGGATGAGCCTGATCGAACACGACCTCATCGCGATCGGTGGTGGCACCGCGGGGCTCGTCAGCAGTGCGGGGGCCGCGTACTTGGGGGTTCGTTCGGCGTTGGTGGAGCGCGCCGCCCTCGGCGGTGACTGTTTGTGGACTGGGTGTGTTCCCTCGAAGGCATTGTTGGCGTCCGCTCGTTTGGCACACGCCATGAGGAACGCCGAGTCCTTGGGACTGGTGGGCGCCCCACCCGCCGACGTGTTCTGCAGCGTGATGGCGAGGATGCGAGAGGCTCGGGAACGCGTGGCTCATCACGATGACCCGGAGCGCTTCCGCAAGATGGGGGTCGACGTGCGATTCGGCACAGCCCGATTCATCGGGCCGGACCGGATCGAAGTGGAAGGCGTCGGGACGCTCAAGTCGAAGCGTATCATTATCGCGACAGGTGCCCGACCCGCGGTTCCGCCGGTGCCGGGACTCGCTCAGGCCGGCTATCAGACGCACGAGACCGTGTTCGACTTGGAGAGCCACCCCGCAAGGGTGGGCATCCTCGGGGGAGGACCGATCGGACTCGAGCTCGCTCAGGTCTTCAGCCGACTCGGATCGGAAGTGGTTGTGATCGAGATGCTGGACCGGATCCTGATCAAGGAAGACCCGGACGTTGGAGACGCCTTGCTCGCGATACTGAGGCAGGAGGGCATCCGGATCGAGTTGGCAACCCCCGCCGCCAGCGTCGAGGTCGACGGGTCCGAAAAGGTAATCGTCGCCAAAGACGGACGGCGCTTTGCTGTAGACGAAATCATCGTGGCCACCGGACGACAGCCGAACACCGGCGAACTCAACCTCGAGGCGGCCGGAATCGAGACGGACGGAGCGGCTGTCCGTGTGGACGCGGGACTGCGCACGACGAACCGCGGGGTTTGGGCGGCAGGCGACGTCACCGGAGGGCTCCAGTTCACGCACGTAGCAGATTACATGGCCAAAACGGCGCTCCGAAACGCCCTCTTGCCCCTCCGCACGAAGGCAGACTACACGAGAGTTCCCTGGGTGACGTACACAGACCCCGAAGTCGCCCACGTCGGAATAAGTGCACAGGAAGCGGAGGCGCGTGGAGCCAAGACCTACACGTATGGGTTCGACGACTTGGACCGCGCCATCACGGATGCCCACACGCAGGGCTTCGTGAAGATCTCTGCAGACCGCAAGGGCCACATCTTGGGAGCCACCATTCTCGGGCACGAAGCTGGAGATCTCTTGCAGCCGATCGTGCTGGCCATGACCCACGGCCTCTCCCTCCCGAAGATTGCGAACACGATCTTTCCCTACCCCACGATGGTGGAGGGCGTGAAGAGAACAGCGGACGCCTACCAACGCACCCGCCTGGAGGGTACGGCGGGGCGAATCCTGAAGAAGGTCATCACATGGCTGAAGTGAGCAAACGCATGAAGACGGGGGGACGAGCTTATCTGAAGCTCGCCCTTCTCGCAGCCCTCGTCCTGAGCGGGCTCTTTCTGGTGAGGCTCACACCCCTCGCCGAGTACACGACGTGGGAAAGCATCAGTCGAGCGATCGGCATGCTTCAAGGCTCCGTATGGGCACCTGTACTTTTCGTGATGCTCTACGCGGGGGCCACAGCGCTGGCGATCCCAGGAACCATCCTCACGCTCGCCGGGGGTGCGCTCTTCGGATTTTTCTGGGGAACCGTCCTCAACAGTATCGCGGCGAACATCGGTGCCAATCTCGCCTTTCTGGTTGCGCGGGTACTGGGGCGGGGGGGGATCGAGCAGCTCTTCGGCAGTCGGCTGGACAAGCTCGATGCCGCCACGGCGAAGCACGGCTTCCAGAGCCTCCTGATGCTTCGATTGGTTCCCCTGGTCCCCTTCAACGCCCTGAACTTCGGATCGGGGATCACCGCACTCCGTTGGCCCACCTACGCGCTCGCTACGATGATCGGAATCTTCCCCGGAACCGTCGTGTATACGATGTTCGCCGATGCCCTACTGCAGGGCTCACAGGAAGCCTCGCGCGAAGCTCTTATTAGGGTCGCTTTCTCGGGCGGCCTTCTGGTATTGCTCAGCTTTCTCCCAAAGATCCTGAAGAGGTTCGACATGAAGATCCCCGGTCTCACGGCGTTACTCTTGGTGATCACCGCCAGTGCGCTGACGGCCCAGACCCATTTGGGCCTCATGGACCATTCGGCGTTCACCGAAGTGCTCGAGCGGGCCGTCCATCCCCCCCTCGTGGATTACGACGCCCTGAAGGGGAACCGGGAGGCCCTGGACGACTACCTCGCCGAAATGGCGGCCATCGACCCTGCGGCCGTGGCCGTGGCCTCACAGTCGGAGCGTTTGGCCTTCTGGCTGAACGCCTACAACGCCTGCATGCTCAGACAGGTTGTCGATCACTATCCGATCCAGAAGAATACCGGCCTTCTCGCCCGTGTTAAGAACACGATCACCGACCGACCCGACAACTCGGTGTGGCAGATCCCGGATGTGTTTTCACGGGTTCACTGCCGGGTGGTTGGCGAAGATCGATCGCAGGACCAGATCGAACACGAGATCATCCGCCCAATGGGAGATCCCCGGATCCACTTTGCGGCGAACTGTGCGGCCATCAGTTGTCCGCCACTCCAGACCTGGGCGTTCACGGCGGAGCACCTAGACGAGCAGTTGGACGAACTCGTGCGGGAATTCGTCTCTGACGAACGCTACTTCCGAGTGGAGATGGGAGAGCGATCCATACTCACCTTGAGTAAGGTGCTCGATTGGTATGGGGACGATTTCGGGGGGACGCCTGGCCTCCGAGAGTTCTTTTCCTGGTACACGGACGGAAGTGTCCATGACGCAGTCTTGAGCGGCGACACCGACATCGAATTCTTCGAGTACGACTGGACGTTGAACGATATCGGGCGGTAGGACAACTCCGTGGGCGATGACCCTTCGGACCGACCGTTGCTCGGAGTGGTCGTCCCCACCCTCAATGAGGCCGAACACCTCCCCGCCCTCTTGGAGGACCTCGCAGAGCTCGCGGTCGCTCACACGCTAGTCGTAGCTGACGGTGGCTCAACCGACACGACTCGGGATCTCGCGAAGCAGGCAGGTGCCACAGTCATCATGGCCCACCGCGGGAGGGCCCATCAGATGAACGCCGGGGCTCGCGTCGCTTCGTCAGATTGGCTGCTCTTCCTTCACGCCGATACTCGCTTGCCGGTGGAGGCCAGGGAATGCCTGACCCGTCGGTTACGTGACGGCGCAACGACGAACCCGGCCTATTTTCGCTTTTCCCTGCGTGACCGGGGGTGGTTCTGGCGTTTGATCGAACTCGGGCAACGCCTGCGCGAACGGTTCACCGGATTGGCTTACGGTGATCAAGGCCTCTTGATTCTCCGGCGGGACTTCGATGCGATCGGCGGCTTCCCCCCCATCCCCGTCATGGAAGATGTGGCTCTCATGAGGGCCCTCCGTTCCCGTTTCCAGGTGGATCGCCTCCCGGCTCGGCTCCCGATCAGCACACGCCGCTATGTGGAGGAAGGGCGGTGGCGGGCCTGGGTTCGCAACGCCCGCCTTTTCGCACTGTTCTCGTTGAGGATGGATCCCGAAAAACTCGCGCGGCTCTATCCTCCGCGGCGCTCGACACCACCGGAGGGACACGTGGCTCTGGCCTTCGCTAAGGCACCGATACCCGGGAGGGTCAAAACGCGTCTCGCCACCGGCATAGGAGCCGAAGCCGCAGCGCGATTGTACGCCGAGATCGCGCGTGACGTCGTGGACCGCCTCTCCTCGCCGTCGTTTGATTTATGGATCTGCTACGACCCTCCCCAGGCCACCGCCGAGATTCAGGAATGGCTGGGAAAGGAAGTGGCACTCATCCCTCAAGAGGAGGGAGACCTGGGCGCCCGGCTGCAAGCCGCCCTCACCGCTGCCCTCACCGTCGCGCACAAGGCCTGCGTGCTGGGGACGGACGTGCCGGGCCTCGAGGCGGGACTGGTCGAGGAGGCGTTCGAGCACCTCGAAGAAGTCGATGTTGTCATCGGGCCCGGCGGGGACGGCGGGTACTATCTCCTGGCGGTCAAACAGGTCTTTCCCGAGCTGTTCAGCGAGATCCCCTGGAGTACGAGTCGGGTCATGGAGTGCACACTCACCGCGGCCAAATTCTCAGGCCTGAGGGTTCATACCCTCGTCGCTCTCGATGATGTGGACCTACCAGAGGACCTCGAGAGTCCGGGGATGGAGCGTTACCGGGACCTGATTCAGAATCCGGCTCGATAGGCCTGCCACTCGCCGGGTCGCACGGGCACGTAAACTCGCTCCCACGGTTCTTCTGCGTCCCGCATCACAAAGAGGGGTACAGTCAGGTACTCGCCTACCCGACGGATGGCCTCGCACCGCAGCTCGAGCGTAGCCCCTTCGGGATCGAATGATCGCTCGTCGAACGAGATGGACTCCCCGAGCCAGGCGGTACCCTCTGCATACGTGCCTGCGAAAGCGAGAGCCGGTCGTAGATCATCGATGGAGACCCTGGACGGACCCACCAGCGTGTCTCCCCCCTCCGTTCGAAAGATCTCGACCGCCTCACCGGTGGCGAGGCACAAGGTCGACGGCGTACCCCTCGCTGGAGAGGATTCCTCAGGACGAACAACCACCACCGTGTCCGGTGGAGGTGCGGGCAGCACGACGGCGGGAGAGGGAGGCCGCTCGCGCAAGGAAGCCCTGCAAAGCCGCCGTCCACAGATCGCGACAGAGGCGAGCAACCCGATCTTCGAGCTACGGTACACCGACATGTCTTGATCATAGTTTCGCCCGAGGGCGTGAACACCGAGACGCACACCGCCGAGGTCGACTTGCGTCCCCACGTTCCAATCGAACCCGTTGTACTCCGTCATGAGGGTGACCATCTTCCCGCGCGCCACCCGCAGATGCCACGCCGCCCCGGCGAACCACCCACCGCTCTCCCCGGCCTGGTACCAATCCAGGCCGGCACCGTCTCTGAAGATCCCCGTGCCCCACCCTCCACTGAACGTGAAGTCGTGCGGAGGGAGAAAACGGGTGGGAACTCCCGGCACGTCCAAGCTCGTCACCGCGTAGAAGGAAAACTCCGTGTTGATCCTGCTGGAGCCGAGGCGGTTGCGAACCCGACGGTCCGCTCGGCCCAGACGGTTCGGGGCATAGTCGATGCCGTCACCGAAATTGGGACCGTTCGAGTACCGGCCGCCGATCGCTAGACCCAGACCATGAACGGAGGGATTGAGGAGGGAGAGACGGCCGAACGCACCCCACAGGGTTCCCCCTTCGTCGGCTCCCTTCAAGCTCTGGATGTTCGTTCCCACCTCGAGTAGGTCATAGAGTCCGAGGGCCAGCGCGAGATCACTGCTCCACCCCTCGCCGAGCGGCGCCCGCCCGATGATCCGTCCCGAAGCGTCCGTCGTGTAGTCGGTGCCGTCACCGATCCAGAAGCCCGAATACGTCATCGTGAGAGCTCGATGCGGGAGTACTCCGGCGACCGGAATGTCGATCAGCCCGGAACCGTAGCGCAGGGTGCTCGGAATCTTCGTGGATTGGCCCGCCACGGTCGCAGCGAACACGGACGGGAGCACAAGAAATAGTCCGATCGCCGCACCGGTCAGACGCACTCTGCCGATCACGTCGGGAGTCCTCAGCGGGACGGCGGCGCCCCTTGGTTCCCCAGCCGCTCCTCGACGCGCCCAAGCCGCCGGAACATGGCGATCAACCAACCAAGAACGAGGAGCCAGGCGATCGCGTACGCCACGAAGACATTCCAATAAGCAGGCCCCAGGGTCTGACTCCCCAAGGGCGCCCCAGATTGGGCCCAGGCCCCCGCGGGGCTCGCAATCACGAGCAGGCACACGAGAAAGGCCGTCGTCCATCGGGGGCTTCGGATCACATAGGTCATCAGCCTTCCACTCCGTCGGCGGTGATCAGGTTAGCATTTCGGAGGCGCGCCTCTCGCTCGAACCCCTCTATCGTGTAGCGAGCCAAGAAGAGGGAAAAAAACACCAGTGTGGAGGCCAGTAGACCGACGCCGAACGTCGCCAGCATCATGCGGTCCAGGTCCATGGCGAAGCCTCCCTGGGTGAGAACGACGGGCTCCGGGTGGAGCGATCGAAGCCAGGTCACACTGACGTGGATCAGTGGGATGTCCAGCACGCCGATGATCCCCACGACGGCCGCGAGCCGTTTGCCCTGCTCAGGGTTGACGGTGCTGTTCCTCACGAGGAAGTAACCCAAATAGATGAACCACAGCAGTAGGGCGAGCGTGAGCCTGGGCTCCCAGACCCACCAGGCCCCCCAAGCGACCTTCCCCCAGAGAGGGCCGGTGAGGAGGCCGACGGTACAGAAGACCATCCCTCCTTCCGCGGCCGCCAACGCCGCTCTGTCGAGACGGTCATCCCCCAGCCACAGATAGACCGCACCGCACAGGGCGACGATCCCAAAACCCAGGAAGGCCGCCCACCAGGCAGGGACATGGATATAAAAAATCCTCTGAATTATCCCCATCGTAGACTCGGTGGGCACCCAGAAGAACACCATCCAATGCAAGACCAGTACAGACACCACCCCGAGTGCACCCAGCACGAGGACAGCCCACCGGATGTGCGTGTTGCTCATTGACCCTCCCGGGTGTGGCAGAACGAAAATCGGGTTCTCTTCACTCTTCGATTACGAAGGGGAATAACACGGCCCCCGCGACCAGAAACACGAGCGCAAAGGCAGCCAACATTCTCAGGTTACCGCTGACTTCGGCCACGGGGCGTCCCGCCAAGAGCCGATCGGTCGCCGTGGCTCCATAAATTATCACGGGTACCACCAGCGGGAAGACTAGGACCGGAAGTAGACTCTCTCCCATCGTGCTCCTCGCTGCGATCGCACTGAGGAGGGTCGTCATGGAGACCAGTCCCAAGACGCCCAGCGTCACCACGCCGGCCAGTGTCAGCGAGCCGCCTGTGAACCGCAGGCCGAAGAACAAACCGAAAACGATGAACACCAGCGTGACGATGATCATGAGTAGTACGAAATTCGCGGTGACCTTCCCCAGAAAAAGCGCGTCCAATGGGATGGGACTCTGAATAATTCCCGCCAACGCGCTGTCCTTGTGCTCCATCTGGAACGTCCGCCCGAGCCCCAGAAGGGCACTAAAAATAATGGTCATCCAGATGAGGCCCGCCGCGATCACCTGCGGCCGCACTTGGCCAGTGTCGATCGCGAAGTTGAAGAGGACGGGAACCAGGACCGCGAATGCAGCCATGGCGGAAAGTCGCTCGCGGGTGCGCATCTCGACCAGAAGATCCTTGCGGGCGATCGTCCAAACGAGTCCGAGATAACCCGTCATCCCGTCCCCTCGACCGTAGCCCGATAGAGAGAATCGAATCTGTTGGCGTCGATCTGTCCTCTCTCTTCCACTGTAACGAATCGACCCCGAACCTGTATCGCGACCCTGTCGGCTAGCTCTAGGCCTTGCCGCAAATTATGCGTCACCAACACCACCGTGCGCCGTCCGTCCTTTAGCGATCCCAGTTGTTCTCGGAGCAAGCTCGCCGCGTGCGCATCGAGTCCCGTGTAGGGCTCGTCGAGGAGCACCACCTCGGGATCATGTAAGAGAGCTCGAGCCAAGGCCACTCGCTGCTGGAATCCACGGGACAAGTCAGCGACCGGGACGCCCGCCCCCGCCCTCAACCCCATCGCCTCGACGTGTTCCCTCACACGCTCCTTCAGATGCTGAAGTCCGAAAAGACGTCCGTAGAAGAGGAGGTTTTCCTCTGCTGTGAGATGGCCATGGAGGAACGATTCGTGGGAGACTACACCGACACGTCGTCGCCACTCACGGTCGGGAACCCGTGCGGCCTCTCCGGCCACACGAATCTGACCCGACGTGGGCCTCAACACCCCGGCAAGCATCCGCAGAAGTGTGCTTTTCCCCGCGCCGTTGGGTCCGAAGACGGCGAGGAGTAGACCTCGATCGAGCTGAAAGGAAACTCCATCGACAGCCCGACACCCACCGAACGTGCGGACGAGCTCGATCGCCTCGAGACCTACGCTCACCGCCAGATCTCAGCGTAGTGCGACACCACACTAACCGGAGGCCAGGGTCTCATCCGCAGAGCCCTTCCCAAGCGGACCGCCGCAACCCGCGCAGAATTTGCTGCCCGTGACGTTCAAATGCCCACAGGAGCCGCACGTCCGTCCCTCAGCAAGGCCCTTGTGCGCACGCGCGATCTCTGCTTCGAGTTCGCCTTCGGTCGTCTCGCCCGGCTCCTCGATCGCGGCCAGTGCCTCCCTGCCCATCTCGGCCTTCAGCGCCCCGTAGTCCTCTTGGTTCAATTTTCCGGCGCGATAGTCGTATTCCGCATCCCGAAGACCTCGCAGAGCAACCGTCTTGCGTGCGTCCCGCTCGGCGACTTCGTGTCCCGTGCGCTCGAGCGAAGCCCACTCGCCACGCAAGATGGGGATCAATACGAAGAGCATCACCCCCGCGGCCACGAGAATCGCCCCAAGGATCAGCGCCACATCAGGGGCCTTTTGCGGCCAGAGCGGGCTGCTTTGCTCCTATTTTTGTGCGCGGACCCACCGTGGCTTGACCCCGAGAGGGCCACATGCCGATGAGGCTCCCGATGCTGACGACCAGTCCCCCGTACCAGATCCACCCCACGAGGATGTTGACCTGAACCTCGAACGTGGCGCGTTGAGCCTCGGCCGAATTTTCGAACGCGCCTCCAAGGTCACTCACGTTCTCGAGGATGAGGTAGAGATCCTCCAGGAAGCTCGAACGGATTCCCACCTCCGTAACGGGGGTTTCCCACGTCAGGTAAAGCCGCTTCTCGGCCGTGAGCGTTCCGAAGGGCCGTCCGTTCTTCTCCACCGTCATCAGCGCGACCGCCTGCCTCAGCATGTTCTGGCCGCGGGGAGACGAGAGTCCTTGATAGGTCAGCGTGTACTCGTGCCCGAAGGGAGACTCGATCGTCACCGTATCGCCCGGATCGAGCGTCTGGACCACCTTTCGGTCGAACGCCGCCCCCGCGAAAGCCGTGAAGATGAGCACCACCCCCACATGCACGATATAGCCACCCCAGCGTCTACGGTTCCGACCCACGAGGTGCAGAAGCGCAATCGCGGGTCCCTCGCCCTCGATGGAGGCGCGAGCCTTCGTACCCTTCACGAACTCCACGAAGATGATCGTCACGACAAAGGCGGCCAGGCCGAAAGTGAGCAGCGCCATCCCGTTGCGAGCTCCACTCAGGTACAGAGCCGCCACCACGATCATCCCCAGTGCCACGGGCATCCGGAAGTTTCTGGCGAGGTTACGTCGGGAAGCCCGACGCCATGCAATCACCGGACCGACACCGGTCAACGCCAACAGCGCCATGCCGATCGGGAGGTTGACCCGGTTAAAGAAGGGAGGACCTACGGTGATCGCCTGGCCAGTGAGCCATTCCGAGATGAGGGGCAAGAGCGTTCCCCACATGACCGCGAAGGCTATCCCCAACAAGAACAGGTTGTTGAAGAGGAACGCGGCCTCCCGGGATATGAACGACTGAATCTGGTTTTCACTCTTGAGCATCGGGTATCGCCACACGATCAACAGGAGGCAGATGCCTGCCACAACCCCCATGAAACTCAGGAATATGAGGGCGATCTGCGTGTTCTCGGCAAACGTGTGCACGGACTCGATGAGGCCTGACCGGGTCAGGAAGGTCGCAAAGATGGTGAGTAGGAACGTGAGCGTCACGAGGCTCATGTTCCAGACCTTGAGCATCCCCCGATTTTCCTGGATCTGGATGGAGTGCAGGAATGCGGTCGCCGTGAGCCACGGCAGGAGTGAGGCGTTTTCTACGGGATCCCAGAACCAAAATCCGCCCCAACCGAGCTCCTCGTAGGCCCACCGCATGCCCAAGATGATTCCGTTCGCCAGGAAGAACCATGAGATCAGGGTCCACCGTCGTGTGATCACAATCCAGCGCGTGTCCAACTCTCCCTTGAGCAACGCAGAAATCGCGAACGCGAACGGTATCGTGAAGGCCGTGAACCCCAGATAAAGCGTAGGCGGATGCATCGTCATCCAGTAGCTTTGCAGCTGAGGGTTCAGTCCCCGTCCATTGGCCGGAGCGAAGGGCAGCCGCTCGAACGGGTTCACGTCCCCGAACAACAGAACGACCAGGAAGAAGCTCGTGATGCTGAGGAGGACCCCCACCACGTAGGGCATGAACTCGCGGTTCTTGTGCCGGTTGGTGAAGACGGCGATCGACGAAAACAACGACAGCAGTAACGCCCAAAACACGAGCGAACCACGCTGGCCGGCCCACAGACCCGCGATCTTGAAGTAGGTGTCGAGCTCCCGATTCGAGTAGTTGGCCACGTACCAATACTCGAAGCGATCCGTCAGAAAGGCTGTGATGATCCCTGCGGAAGTCAGGATCAGCAGAAAGAAAACAGCGTAGACGCTGCGTTCACCGCTGAGCACGAGGTCGCCCCTCTGCTTCCTACCTCCGACAAAGCCGAGAACGGCCCCCCAGATACCGACTGGAAGAGCGATCCAAAGGGCGAACTCTCCGAGCAGGATCACCCGATGAGTTCTTCCTGCGCGGCTTCGTATCGACTACCACACTTCGTGAGTACGAGCGTGGCGTCGAACACACCGTCCTCTCGGTAGCGGCCCTCCACCACCACGTCCACGATTTCGTGATCGTTGAACGTGTCGGGCAGCCTGTCGCGGTACTCGACCGGGAACGTGACCGAGGGATCCTCCAAGTCGACGACGGTGAAGCGATGCATGTACTCGTCCCCTTCACGCTCCCAGGAACCCTGTTGAATGCGGCCGCTCACCTTGATCCCCACTTGGTGGAACGAGGGGTCCTCCTTCACCCGCTGGATTAGTTCGATCGGTGTAAAGTAGTACACCATCGTTTGGCTCACACCGGTCCAGATGAGATAAGTGATGACGGTCGCCACGCCTGCTAGACCCACGTAGAACTTCCCGTTCTTTCTCATTGCGTACGGCCCCCAGGCTGTCTCATGTCGAACGATCGATCCTCACCCCTTGACCGCCGAAATATAGACCGTCAGTCGGGCCGGGAACACTCCTCACGCTCCGGGGCCCTCGTCCGCCGCCCAAGCCTTCACGCTCCGGACCGCACGGGCCCACCCACGCCCTAGCTCATCGCGCAGGCCCTCACTCATTTCCGACTCGAAGACTTCCTCACCACTCTGCGAGGACAGGAACTCTTCTGAATTTTTCCACACGCCGGCCGAAAGGCCGGCGAGGCCCGCCGCTCCGAGCGCCGTCGTCTCCACTCTGGCAGGCCTCCGCACCGGCACGCCGAGGAGCCCGGCCTGAAACTTCAACAGCCAGTCGTTCTTGGCTGCCCCTCCGTCGACTCGGAGCTCGGTCATCGCCACACCGGAGTCGGCTTCCATCGCCTCGAGCACCTCCTGCGTGCCGAACGCCATCGCTTCCAGCGCCGCGCGTACCAGATGCTCCTTGGTCGTACCCCTCGTCACTCCGAAAAGGGCCCCCCTGGCCTCGGGAACCCAGTGTGGAGCTCCGAGGCCCACGAACGCCGGCACGAAATACACACCGCCATTCGAGTCGAGTCGAGCCGCCATGGCTTCTGACTCTGCCGCGTCCTTCAGGAGGCCCAGGCCGTCCCGTAACCATTGCACAGCCGCTCCGGCGATGAACACGGAGCCCTCCAGAGCGAACGAAAGACCTCCCTTTGAATCACATGCAGCGGTGGTCAGGAGCCCTTGGTTGGAAGGGACGATGCGGTCGCCCGTGTGCATCAACAGGAAGGCCCCGGTCCCATACGTGTTCTTGGCGAGGCCGGAGGACCAGCATCCCTGTCCGAAGAGGGCCGCCTGTTGATCGCCCGCCACCCCACCCAGCGGCACTTCAATTCCGAGCGCGTCGCCGACGGTCATCCCGAAGTCACCGCAACTCGGTCTCACTTCGGGAAGGATGGCGGGCGGAACCTCCAGTAGGTCGAGAAGCCAGGGATCCCAACCCGCCGTGGTGAGATCGAATAGCAGCGTCCGCGACGCATTGGTGGGGTCCGTGGCGTGCACGGCCCCTCCGGTGAGGCGAGCGATCAGCCAACTGTCGATCGTACCCGCCGCCAAGTCGCCCGCCTCGGCACGGGCTCGCAGCTCCGGCCGCTCCCGAAACAGCCATGACAGTTTGGTACCGGAAAAATACGGGTCGAGGACGAGACCGGTCCGGCGCCGAACTTCCGGCTCATGCCCCTTCTCCTTGAGCTGGGAGCAAAGCTCCGAAGTGCGACGGTCCTGCCATACGATCGCTCGGTGGACCGGCTCGAGCGTCTCTCGATCCCAAAGTACGATCGTCTCACGCTGGTTCGTGATGCCCGATCCTCGGACATCCGCTTCCACCGTCGAAGAAAGCGCTTCACGAGCGACCCTCTTCGTGACGTCCCAAATCTCGGCGGCATCGTGCTCGACCCATCCTGGCTTCGGAAAATACTGGGTGAACTCGGCGTATGCCCTTCCCAAAATCCGCCCATCGTGCGCAATGACCAAGCAGGTGGTACCGGTGGTCCCCTGGTCGATCGCCAAGATACTCGGAGTCTTGCTCATGGCTGCTTGCCACCGACGAAGGAACCGAACGAGTATTCCCATCCGATCTCGCGCAGGAACTCGAGCAGAAGCGGGACGGGAAGGCCGACGACTGTGTAGTAGTCCCCGGAGATTTCGCTAACCAAGGAAGCTCCCAGCCCCTGAATAGCGTATGCGCCCGCCTTGTCCAATGGCTCACCCGTAGCGACATAAGCGCTCGCGGTCTCCGCTCCGAACGGGCGAAAGACGACCTCGGTCGTCGACACCCCACTTCGGACCCTGCCCGGCGGAAACGCGAGCGCCAACCCGCTGGCCACCGTATGGGGGCGGCCGGAGAGTCGCTTGAGCATGCGCTCTGCCTCGGCATCCCCGGCGGGCTTCTCCAGAATTTCGTCGTCCACGACCACCACGGTATCGCTTCCCAGCACGACCGCCTCCGGAAAGCGCGCCGCCACCGCCGCCGCCTTCTCCCGGGCCAGTCGTTCTACATGCTCCACCGCCGACTCCCCGGGCCGGCCATGCTCCTCCATGTGTGCCGGATGGACCGTGTAGGTCAAGCCGAGCATATCGAGGCACTCTCGCCGGCGGGGAGAGGCAGAGGCGAGCACGAGAGGAGGAAACACCGTCATCGTTCTAGAAGCAGCGTCACGGGACCGTCATTCACCAGCGCCACTTCCATCTGGGCTCCGAACTCGCCGGTGGCAACGCGACCGGCAAGGCGGACTTCGAGAAGGTGAATGAATCGCTCGTATAGCGGGATCGCGATTTTCGGCTGTGCCGCTGCGACGAAGCTCGGACGACGGCCTTTCTTCACGTCTCCGTAGAGGGTGAACTGACTCACCACCAATACGCTTCCGGTCACATCGTCCAGGGCTCGATTCATCTTGCCCTCATCATCCGAGAACACACGAAGCCCTGAGATTTTTTCGGCCATCCATTCTACGCCGTCTGATGTGTCCCTGTGCGTGAATCCCACGAGGAGGAGAGCCCCGTGTCCGATCTCGCCGACTACCAGACCCTCCACGGTGACACTCGCACGGCAAACGCGCTGGAACACCACTCTCATCGGCCCGGTCCCGCCTTCGCGGGGGACTCACTCATGCCCGCGCCCGGATGCAGATCACTCCACGGTCACCGACTTGGCGAGGTTGCGTGGCTGATCGACGTCACAGCCCCGGTGGAGGGCTGCATGATAGGCGAGGAACTGCAGCGGAATCGTGGTCAGAACCGGGAGAAGTGCGGGGATGGTCTGCGGCACCTTAATGATGTGATCGACCTTGCCCACGAGTTCGGGCGCATCGTCACTGACGACCGCCAATATGCGCCCGTCGCGAGCCTTCACCTCCTCGATATTGGAAACGACCTTACCGAATACCGGATCCCGCGGCGCCAAAGCGACGACCGGCATGTTCTGATCGATCAGCGCTATGGGACCGTGTTTCATCTCGGCCGCAGGATACCCCTCCGCATGGATATAGCTCACCTCTTTGAGTTTGAGCGCACCCTCGAGCGCCACCGGGAACTGATACCCCCGACCCAAATAGAGGAAATTCTGAGCGCCCCCGTACTGCTCCGCCAACTCCCGGGTCAGCGGTTCCAACTCAAGCGTCCGAGCTGCCTGCGCAGGCAGTTCGCGGAGCGCTGAAACGAACCTCCTTCCCTGCAAGATGGAGAGGTTTCTGCGACGTCCGAGGTACAGCGTGAAGAGGGCCAGAGCGGCGATTTGACTCGTGAACGCCTTTGTAGACGCGACTCCGATCTCGGGACCGGCGTGGAGGTAGATGCCGAAGTCCGTCTCCCTCGCAATAGATGAGCCGACGGCATTGACGATCCCCATGGTGGGCGCACCACGGCTCCTCGCCTCTCGGAGTGCGGCCAGCGTATCCGCGGTCTCACCCGATTGGCTGATGGCCAAGACCAGAGTGCCCGACTCGATTACCGGACTGCGGTACCGAAACTCCGAGGCGTATTCCACTTCTACGGGGACGCCCGCAAGCTCCTCCAGCATGTACTCGCCTATGAGCGCGGCATGCCAACTGGTTCCACAGGCTGTGATCACGATCCGACGGATCTGGGCCACCTCCTCGTCACTCAGGGTGATGCCACCCAGGCGGGCGTCGCCGGTCTCCTCAAGCAACCGACCCCGGAGGACGTCCCGGAGACTCGCAGGCTGCTCGCAGATCTCCTTGAGCATGAAGTGGTCGTATCCGCCCTTTTCTGCCGCCTCTATACCCCACTCGACATGATGGACAGAACGCCGCGCTTCCCCATGCTCCAGATGAAAGATCCGATAGCCCTCCGACGTGAGCACGGCACAGTCTCCGTCGTCGAGGTACACGACATCCTTGGTATGCTGGATCACCGCCGAGGCGTCGGAGCCGGCCAGGTTCTCACCGTTCTTGCCGATCCCGATCAGCAGCGGGCTTCCGTTACGGGCCACTACGATTTTCCCAGGATCCCGGCTGCTCACGACGGCGATGCCGTAAGCGCCTTGCACCTGGTGAAGGGCTACGAGCACGGCGTCTTTGAGCGTGTCGTTCTGAAGGAAAGCCTCATCGATGAGATGGACGACGGTCTCGGTATCGGTCTCCGTCGTGAACTCATATCCCTCGGTGGACAGCCTCCGTCGGATCACGTCAGCGTTCTCGATGATCCCGTTGTGGACCAACGCGATGTCCTTGGAGGAGCTCCAGTGGGGATGGGCATTGGTGGCGTTGGGCGCGCCATGAGTTGCCCACCTCGTGTGCGCGACGCCACACGTGCCGAGGGGCATCTCTACGGCCAAGAGCCTCTCCAGCTCGCGGAGCTTGCCCGCCTCCTTCACAATGCGCAGGCACCCGTCGGGGTCGAGGATCGCCAGGCCGGCGGAGTCGTACCCGCGGTACTCGAGTCGGCGTAAGCCCTCGAGGAGGATCGGGCCCGCTTGTTTGGAGCCCACGTATGCTACGATTCCACACATTCGCTGCTTCCCAATTGAAAGTCGGGCGGACTCTGTCGCGCCAGCAGTGTCAGACCAACCCCGTCAAGACGGACGCCGCGCTCTCGATCAATTCCTCCGCTTCACCCCGTGTCAGTGCCTCGGCAATCAGACGTACGATCGGCTCCGTGCCCGAGGGTCGAACGTGCAACCATGCTCGGCGACTCGACCAATAGAGCCGAAGGCCGTCCTCCCGATTGACCTCCTCGCCCTCGAGGCGCTCCTCCAACACATCATAAGCCTCTGCGAGGACGTCCCTTGGAAAGTCCACCTTGCGCTTGACGATGACATACGAAGGCCACTGGGCGACGGCCTCCGAGAGCGAGGCGCCCTCATCTACCAGAAGTTGCAAGATAAGTGCCACGCCCACAGGAGCGTCTCGTGTGTAATGGAGCCTCGGAAAGATCACACCGCCATTCCCTTCTCCCCCGATCACCGCGCCTTCGGACTGCATGCGACGGGCCACGTTGATCTCTCCGACAGAGGATCGAATCACCCTACTGTCATGGGCCCGGGCGACGTCTTCGACCACCTGGCTGGTCGACAGATTGGTGACCACGACACCGGGAGTTCTCCTGAGCACGACAGCCGCTGCGAGAGCCAGCGTGAGATCTTCACCGACTGGCTCCCCTCGCTCGTTTACCAGCGAAAGACGGTCCACGTCGGGGTCGACGGCCAAACCTAGGTCGGCCCCCTCCTGTCGCACCAACTGTCCGAGCTCCTGGAGATTCTCTGCGGTCGGCTCCGGATCTCTCGGAAAATGGCCATCCATATCGGTGTGAATCCCCACGACCCGGCAGCCAAGAGCCTCGAGGAGGGCCGGCATGATGGTGGCTCCAGCCCCACGAACACAGTCCAGGGCAACCTTGAACTCACGAGAGCGAATCGCTTCAACGTCGACTAGCGGGAGTTCGAGAACCGATTCTAGATGCCGCTCGGCCGCCCCGTGATCGGTCATCAGCGAGCCGAGGTCATCCCAGGCTGCCCTCTTCGGATCTTCTTCTGTAGCGAACCGGAGGAAGGCCGCCATCGTGTCGGCGTCGAGAAACGTTCCCTCCGGCGCGGCCAACTTGAGGGCATTCCACTCCGCCGGATTATGGCTGGCGGTCACTTGGATTCCACCGAGCGCCCCCGACCGCTCGACCTCCAACATGAGCGTGGGCGTAGCCACGATACCGAGGTCGACGACGTCACACCCGACGGAGAGGAGCCCCGACGCCGCTGACATCGACAACATCGCCCCCGAGGTCCGGGAGTCACGGCCGATGATCAGAGTCCCATCGCCTGCCGCCGCTCTGAGAGACGCGCCGAAGGCAGCGGCGAGCGCACAGACGAGTTCCGGAGTCAACGGATCGCCCACACGTCCGCGGAACCCGGACACGCTTACGACGAGACCTTCCGGAATCTTTAGCGGCATGAGCCGAGGCGCTTTGTCGGAGGAGAGAGAGTCGCACCGTCTACATGCGGGCAGTACTCTGACTTTGCCGCCCGGACGGCTGTGGTCCCCCAACACTACCGAGATCGCCGGAGAACCGTCAACGGAGGCTCTGTGGCACGGGTGGAGGGACCGCGTGTACATTCCGGGCGATACCTGAGCCCACGGCTGCGTGACCCGACGGGATCATTGAGCGCCTGTACGATCGCGCTGGCACGCAACGACTCACCACGAGGAGCAAATGACGAGGACACCATCGGACGGGACACGCTTCGGAACTCTGGCAGTCCACGCAGGGCAAGCGCCGGAGGCGGAGACCGGCGCAATCATGCCACCGATCTTCCAAACCTCCACGTACGTCCAACCCGACGTAGCCCACCCAAAAGGGGGATACGATTACGCCCGGGTGCAGAACCCGACCCGAGAAGCGCTGGAAAGGAACGTGGCTGGGCTCGAGGGTGGAAAGCACGCGGTCGCATTCGCCAGTGGGCTCTCCGCCATCGAAGCGGTCGTAAAGAGGCTTTCGGCCGGTGATCACATCGTCACCGAGGAGAACACCTACGGGGGTGTGACGCGCATGTTCACTCGGGTGATCGAGAAACTCGGGATTGAATTTTCGTTCGTGGACACCAGGGATCCCGATCAGATCCGTGATGCTATGCGACCCACCACGAAGTTGGTCCACGTCGAGACTCCGACCAATCCGATGATGCGGATCTGCGACATTTCGGTAACGGCCGAGATCGCCCATGAGGGTGGGGCCTTGCTCATGGTGGACAACACGTTCGCCTCACCCTTCAATCAGCGACCGCTCGCCCTCGGAGCTGATGTGACGGTGCATTCCTCCACGAAGTACTTGAATGGTCACTCCGACATCATCGGCGGTATCCTGGCTGTAGACGACGATGACCTGGCCGAGGACATCCGGTTCGTCCGGAAATCCACCGGCGCAGTGCCCGGGCCGATGGATGCTTGGTTGTGTCTTCGCGGCACGAAGACGCTCCACGTGCGCATGGAAAGGCACAACGAGAATGGACTGGCAGTGGCAAATTTTCTGGAGGACCACAGTGCGATTCGGCGGGTCATCTACCCCGGCCTGGAGTCCCACCCACAGCACGACTTGGCCGGCCAGCAGATGTCGGGTTTCACCGGCATGGTGGCCCTCGATCTCGGCGACCCGGCCAGGGCGCGCGCCCTGGCCACCGGCACGCGTGTGTTTCAGCTTGCTGAGAGTCTGGGAGGGGTCGAATCGCTCATCAGCGTGCCGGCTCTCCAGACCCACGCGTCGGTTCCAAAGGAGCGCAGAGAGGCGATGGGTGTCACAGAGGGGCTCGTACGGCTCTCGGTCGGCATCGAAGATATCGACGATCTTCTGGAGGACCTGGATCAGGCTCTGGCCTGAAACTTCTCCCCCGGGGGCCGCGTAAAGCGGGTGAGAACGGAGGTGCCTGTGGGCAGCGTCCGCGAGGATTCAAGGAGATGAGTAGCGATGGCTGAGAACGACCAAAAGAACGGGAACGGCGAAGGCGAGGACGCGAGAGCCACTCGCGTCCTGACCGATATCGCCCCACGGGCTTGGGAGCATCCGGCCGACCGCGCAGCGCTGGCGGCGCTTCGGAAGATTCCCGTGTTCGACGACATCCTCCGCAAGCTGTTCGGCTTCTACGGCGAGAAGCCGATTCGGCTCGCGTTCTTGGCGAGTTCGGTCCGGGTTTCAGAGCGGCAATTCCCCCGGGTTCACGATCTGTATCGAGATGTCCTTCAAACGCTGGACGCGCCCGAGGACTACCCTCTTTTCGTCTCGCAGACGCCCATCGTCAACGCAGGCGCCTACGGAATGGACGAGCCGTTCATCATTCTGAATTCGGGCACCGTGAAGCTCTTGGACGATGAGCAGCTCTCCTATGTGATGGGCCACGAGGTGGGTCACATCATGAGCGACCACGTGCTCTACCGCACGATGACGGTCCTGCTGATACAACTGGCCAGCATGGGGTTCCCGATCGTGGGCCTCGCGGCCCGAGCGATTCTCGTGGCTCTTCTCGAGTGGTCTCGCAAGAGCGAACTCTCCAGTGATCGGGCCGGCCTGCTGGCGATCCAAACTCCCCAGGGTGTCATGGGGACGATGCTCAAGATGGCGGGCGGTGGTGATAGCGAGGAGATGAATCTGGACGAGTTCATCGTACAGGCAGAAGAATATCGGGAATCGGGGGATGTCGCGGACCAGGTGTTCAAGGTGTTGAACCTGATGGGTCAGAGCCATCCCTTCTATGTTCTGCGGGTGGCCGAGATTCGCTCGTGGATCGAGGAGGGTGAGTACGACCGCATCCTTCGCGGTGAGTATCAACGCCGCGACGAGCCCGATCCTGCCTACACGGACGACCTCCGGGAAGCAGCCCAAGCGTATTCGCAGGGAGCCAAGGACTTGTTCGGACAGGTCACGGACGCGGCGAAGCGGATGGCCGACGACATCATGGGCGGGGCCAGGAGATAGGCAACCCGTAAACAGCTCTCCTGCCCCTGGTCCCGGTGGGACCTCGAGAACGGGCAACCGAACACCGGTTGCCCGTTCGCTATTCTGGGCTAGACTAGCCGGATGCGCATTCTGATCGTCGGAAACGGAGGCCGAGAGCACGCTCTGGCCTGGAAGCTCCAACGCGACGCCCCTGGCGCGACAATCTGTGTCACCCGACCGAACGGAGGGATGACCGACGGTGTCGAGCCCGTCCAGATCGAGCCGGGCGATGTCGTAGCCCTGGCGGGTTGGGCGACCGCACAGGACATCGACCTTGTCGTGATCGGCCCTGAGGCTCCGTTGGCATCGGGCCTGGCCGACCGCCTCCACCGTGGCGGGGTCCCCACGTTCGGACCGACCAAAGCCGCCGCCCGCATCGAGTCTAGCAAAATCTATGCGAAGGAGCTCATGCGCCGGGCCGGCGTTCCGACAGCCGACTTCGCGTCATTCGACGACTTCGAGGCGGCGGCAGCCCACGTCAGGGAAAGGGGTGCTCCCTTGGTCGTGAAGGCCTCGGGGCTCGCGGCTGGCAAGGGCGCCGTGGTCTGCGAGACCGTGGACGAAGCGCTCGACGTGCTCACTTATATGATGTCCGATCGCAAATTTGGAGAGGCGGGTCGCGAAGTCGTCGTCGAGGAGTACATGCGGGGTGAGGAACTCTCGATATTCGCACTCGCTGATGGTACGGACGCCCTCACACTCCTCCCTTCCCAAGACCACAAGCGTTTGGAAGAGGGTGACAAGGGGCCCAACACCGGCGGAATGGGCGCCTACGCGCCGGTCACGCTCGCGACGCCCGAACTGATCTCGCAGATTCACGACCGTATCATCCGGCCGACCCTCGCGGCGTTGGCCGAGGATGATTCCGAGTTCACAGGGCTGTTGTATGCCGGGATCATGCTCACTGACGACGGGCCTCGTGTCGTGGAGTTCAACTGCCGCTTCGGCGATCCGGAAACCCAGGTCGTGCTGCCCCTCCTCACCTCTTCGCTACTCGATCCCATGCTGGAGATCGCGCGGGGCGGGCGACTCGGTGGGGCCACGGCGGAGTGGGGTGACGGCGCGGCACTCACCACCGTGTTGGCCGCGGAGGGGTATCCCGGTGACTATCCGAAGGGGCTTCCGATCGAAATCCCCACGTGGATTCGTGAAGATTCCGAGACGTTGCTCTTCCACGCCGGGTCCAGCGCCGGGCCCGATGGACCGATGACCTCGGGGGGACGCGTGATCGGCGTGACAGGCTTGGGCTCGACACTCAGTCGCGCAGCCCAGAAGAGCCGTGACGCTGCCGAAGCGATCCAGTTTGCGGGAAAGCAGTTCCGCAGGGACATCGGCTGGAGAGAATTCGCGCGGGCGGAGCGGGAGCGTCCCTGAACTGTCTCCATGCCTGAACTTCCCGAAGTGGAGACCATCGTCCGGGGGTTGAGCCCCGATCTGCCAGGTCGGACGATCGAGGCGGTGCGGGTTCTCCGGCCTGACGTGCTCCGCCAGCCGCCACGGGCTTTTTCGGCAGAACTCACAGGTCGAACATTCGACTCGGTGTCCCGCCGGGGAAAAAATATCGTGGCCCGCCTGAAAGGCGATACCGTGCTCGTCGTAAATCTGGGCATGACGGGCCGCCTACTGCTACTCCCTGAGAAGGGACCCGAGACGACGCACCCAGCCGTACGATTCACGCTAGACACGGGTCGGCAGTTGGTGTTCGACGACGTCCGACGCTTCGGCGTGTTGGAGGTCCTTTCGGTATCGGAGTGGACGACTCGTTCTAGACGATTGGGACCCGAGCCTCTGTCGCCCACCTACACGGCGAGAACACTCTCAGCAGGCCTGACTGAATCCGTCTCGCCGATTCGCTCATGGCTCCTGGACCAGCGCCGGCTGGTGGGTGTAGGGAACATCTACGCGAACGAGGCCCTTCATGTGGCGGGCATACACCCCCGGCGCCCTGCCAAGTCGATCACAGGAGGTGAGGCTCGTGGATTGCATCGGGCCCTTCGTAGGACCTTGCGCCAGGCGATCGCCAACCGCGGCACCACGTTGAGGGATTATCGGGACGCAACAGGAGTGCCTGGCGAGAACGCGGCAGCGCTCAGAGTCTACGGCCGGGCCGGAAACCCTTGCCCCCGCTGTTCCACGATGATCGAACGCATCGTCTTCGGGAACCGCTCCGCGTTTCTGTGCCCGGAGTGCCAACCGTACGACCCGGGAGAGCAACCATCGGGTGAACAACCATGAAGGTGACGGGGGCCGCAGTCATCGCCTTGCTGGGGGCGGCCGGAACTCTTCCAGGCCACGCGCAAACGAGTGCGGGGCTGGAACTGCCCGTCGTGGAACACCGGCTAGCGAACGGCATGCGATTCTTGGTTCTGCCTCGCCCCGGTGCGCCGACCGTCTCCCTCGTCGTGCAATACGCCGTCGGAGGCGTCAACGAAGTCCGGGGACACACCGGTACGGCTCACCTCCTCGAACATCTTCTCTTCAAGGGATCCGAGACTCTCGGCACACTCGACTTGGCCGCCGAGCGGTCCCTGTTCGCGCGCATGGATATCCTTCAGGATTCGATCCTCACCCTGGAGGCGGGTCGGCGTGACACCACGTCGTTCGCTGCGATGCGAGGGCGCATCAGAGCTCTCGAAGAAGAGGCCGGGTCCTACGTAAGACCGAACGAATTCTCGCGGGTCCTGTCCACCCACGGGGCTCGGGGGTTGAACGCGACTACGGATTGGGAATCGACGAAATATTTCGTCGAAATGCCGGCCAACCGTGTCGAGCTGTGGTTCCTGCTAGAATCCGATCGTATGAGCAACCCGGTTTTCCGCCAGTTCTATACCGAGAGAGACGTGGTGGCCGAGGAGCGCCGCCTCAGAGTGGAGACCCAGCCGGGAGGCCTGCTCTTCGAAGCCCACGTTGGGGCCGCCTTCACGGTCCATCCGTACGGCCAGCCCGTGGTGGGCTATATGTCCGATATCACACGACTCCGCCGCCAGGGCGTGGCGGAGTATTACCGCCGCTACTACGGGGCTGCAAACGCCATCGTGGTCATCGTAGGCGATGTTGAGCCGGAGCAAATCGTCACGTGGGCCGAGGAATATTTCGGCCATCTACCGACGGGCGACCCACCTCCAGCCGTCTTGACCAAGGAGCCACCTCAAAGGGGAGAACGACGGGTCGAGGTGGTCCTGGACGCCCAGCCCCAGGTCCGGATCGCGTGGCATGTAGTCGAGGGTTCACACGAGGACGCGCCGGCTCTACGTGTCCTCTCAGCTCTACTCACGGGAGGCCGCTCGTCGCGACTTCATCGTCGTCTCGTCACAGAGGGCCGGATCGCCAACACGGTCTATTCCTCCCTGGGGCCCGGGAGTCGGTTCCCCGCGATTTTCACGATCGAGGCCACGCCGCGCGCGCCGAACACGACGCTGGACATAGAGGCCGCCGTGTACGCTGAACTCGGTTCTTTGATGCGAGATCTCCCCTCGGAGGCGGAGCTACAGCGCATTCGCAACCAGCTCGAGGCGAATCGCGTGAGGAGGCTGACATCCAATATGGGGTTGGCGCTCCAACTCGCAGAGTCGACTTCGACGTTCGGAGATTGGCGCACGACCTTCGAAGCCACCGGGCGGTTGCTCGCCGTTGGACCCGGCGACATCGGCCGCGTGCTGGCAACCTTTTTCGATCGTGAGAACCGCACCGTAGCCACCTTGACTCCCTCCGACTCCGCCGCCCCTCGATGATCTTGCGGCGGCTCGGACGGGCGATGAAGGCCGGCGGCCTGGTGACCGTCTTGGTGGGCGCCGCGCTCCCCGCGGTCGTGAAGGCGCAACGAGCCGTGCCGAGGACGCACGATCAACTCACGTTCGAGCCGATTCAGTTTGAGCCGTCGAGGGCGCAGCGGTACGTGATCGGTCCCGACGTCACCGTGTTTTTCCTGGAAGACCACACCTTGCCGCTCGTATCGATCTCCGCTCGTTTCCGCGGAGGACCCGTTCATTTTTCGCGAAGCGAGCAGGGCCCCGCCACCGCCGTACCGATGCTCCTCCGATCCGGCGGTACCCTCACCCTCCCTCCCGATTCCGTAGATGAGCTGCTCGAATTTTACGCCATCGAAACGTCATTCGGGCGCGGAGGACGTACGGCCTTCACCTCGATGAACACGCTGACACGCTACCTGGACATCGGACTCGAGATCTGGGGTGACCTCATGAAGAACCCCGCATTCGACCCGGCTCAAGTCGATGTATGGCGTGCCCAGGAGTTGGACAACATTGCCAGGAGAAGTGACGATCCCAACCGACTAGCAATCCTGAAATTCAACGGGCTGCTCTTCGGGGATCATCCGGTGGGGTGGGGACTGAGGGCTGAGGATCTCGAGCCGGAGGATCTGACCCCCGACATTCTGCATCGCGTGCACAGGAAGATCTTCTGTCCCGAGAACCTGACGCTGGGTGTTACGGGCGACGTCACCTGGGCCGAGGTCCGCCCCCAGTTGGAGCGCATGCTCGATGGATGGCTATCATGCGACGGCCTTCTGGAGGATCCTGCTCCACCCACCTTCCCGGTAGAATCGGGTGTCTACGTCTTGGCCAAGAACGTCAAGCAAAGCACGATCATTATCGGTAAGCCCAGCGACGTCCGGCTCGCAGACGACAATCGCTACTTCTCCTCTCGTATCGGGAACTCGATCCTCGGCGGCTCAGGGCTCATGAGCCGGCTCGCTTCGCGGATACGAACGCGAGAGGGGTTGGCATACTCCGCAGCCTCGATCTGGACTACGCCGGTCCGCTCGGACGGGATCATCGGCGCCGTGACGCAGACGAAGAGCGAGACCACCGTCGCCGCGATTCGCCTCATGGCGGAGATCCTAGGGGAGATGGCGTCCGCGCCACCCGAAGAGAATGAAGTGCGTGACGTGGTGGCCCAAATAACGAACGGCTTCGTCTTCAACTTTCAGAGTCCAGCTGTGATCGTCTCCCGGCAGATGCTCTACCTGAGCCAGAATCTTCCTTTCGACTGGCTTTCGAGATACTTGGAAGGAATCCAGCGCGTGACCCCGGCAAGCGTCCACGAGGTCCTCCGGGACAATTTGCCCTCAAACGGGTTGGCGGGGATGGTGATCCTGGTTGTGGGAGATCCCGAAGCTTTCGACGACGGTCTGGATCGGTTAGGACCGATTCGGATTCTGCCTGCCGATGATGGGGATCCTTAGGCTCGGAGTGATCAGGCCCTCACTCCCACGTGGATCGCCGCGATCCCTCCCGTCAAGAACCGCCACTCGACATCCTTGAAGCCCGACTCTCGCAACAGATCCGCCAACTCCGCTGGCGGAGGAAATTCCTTCACGGACTCCGGTAGATACGTGTAAGCCCAAGGGTGTCCAGAGACGACCCGGCCGACGACCGGTAAGATCCGGTGAAAGTAGAAGTTGTAGAGTGTACGGAGAACGCGGTTCGGTGGGAGCGTAAACTCGAGAACCACCAGGCGCGCTCCTGGACGAATGACGCGTGCCAACGCACTGAATCCGGCTCTCAGATCTGCCAAATTGCGAACGCCGAAGCCGACCGTCGCGCCATCGAAGCACTCGTCAGGAAAAGGGAGACACAGAGTATCCCCACATACGGTCGAGATGGAGCCCTTCAACTTGTCTCGTCCCTCGATCAACATCGGAAGGGCAAAGTCTGTCGCGACCACCGACCCCGCGAAGTCGGCCTCGCCCACGAGGGCTAGCCCCAGGTCGAAGGTGCCGGCACACGCGTCCAAATACCGACCGGCCCTGTGATCCCTCCACCGTAGCATGCGCACCGCATGCCTCCGCCACCTGCGATCAACGTTGAAGCTCAAGACGTGGTTCAGGAGATCGTACGTGGGAGCGATCTCGGAAAAGATCGTCCGAACCTGGTCCTCTTTCTTCAATTGCAGCATTCCGTTTCCAGGGTTCGATGGCCACGAAGAGGGTCGGGGCACCGTGGCATGGTCGCCATCGATTCGACGTTTTCGTTAGCTTCTCCTACACCTGACCGGCGCACGTAGCCAAGTCGGCGGGGGAGACAGGCAGCCGCGTACCCGAGAGAGCCGTGAAGTTTCCGGAGCGTGGCGTGCCGGTAGCCTACCTCACGCCCCATGCCAGCGGATCCACTAGTGTGGAGCCTCCATTTGGACTTCACAACTCAGACGGACAAGGACCTTGCGACGCTCGCCGCGGCGGGACAAGAGGCTGCGTACTCGGAGTTACTGAGGCGCTACGAACGACCCGTCTTCTCTCTCGTCTTTCGCATGGTGCGCGATCGATCGCTTGCCGAGGATCTGGCTCAAGAGGCGTTCATCCGAGCCTTCCACGCGATCTCCTCGTACGATTCGCGCTACAAGTTCAGCAGTTGGATCTTCAAGATCGCGAACAACCACACGATCGATCATCTGCGAAAACGTAGACTCGACACGGTTTCGATCGATGGATCACCTCACGCCCAGACCGCCGAGGAAGAAGAGCGCACGCAGTTGATCGTAGAATCCACGGACGAGAGCCCCCAGGAATACGTCGAGCACAGAGAGCTCGGTGATCAGATCGAGCACGCGATCGGGGAGCTCCGCCCGGAATATCGGACGGCGATCCTGCTCCGCCACGTCGAGGGGTATGCATACGATGAAATTTCCGAGATCATGGGCCTTCCCCTCGGAACCGTGAAAACGTACTTGCACCGCGCTCGCAGTGAACTCAAGGCCGCACTCACACACCTGACGTCGTAACTGCGTTCTTATGAAACTTCCAGAAATTGGCGACCGTAGGGTGTCACAGAACAAAACGGAGTTGACGACGTGGCAAGACAGCACTCAAACATGCACCTGACCGCAGAGCGGATTCAGGCGTTTCTCGACGCAGCTCTCTCCAGCGAGGAGAGCGCCGCGGTTCGGGAGCATGCCACGTTCTGTGGAGACTGTCAGACTGAGCTCGACTCGTGGCGGCTCCTATACTCGGAACTCAGCGAGCTTCCCGAGCTGAGCCCGGCGCCGGGCTTCGCGACTCGTGTGTTGACCGCGCTCGATCCCGCAGTTCTGAAGGCAGAAACTGAAAAACCGCTCTTCGGGCGGCTGCGGCAGTGGGCAGCGCGGACGGCAGAGCACGTGGAACCCGAGCGACTACAGGACTACGTCGAGGGCTTGCTTCCGTCTCGGCAAATGGCGCGAGTTTCAGCACACGTAAAGGCCTGCGAGGCTTGCCGGAGTGAGGAGTTGAGGTGGGAAGAGCTCATTCACGGCCTCGAGTGCCTTCCCGAGTTGGCTCCGTCGGAGGCGTTCTCCGGTCGGGTGATGGCTCAGTTGGCGATCGGCGACCTGGTGCGTACTCCTGCACCCAGCGCCACACGGCAGTGGGTGCTGGGTTGGGCCGAACGGTTGATCCCCCGCACACAGAAGGCTTGGGCAGTCATCTCGGGCGTCGCCCTCACGCCAGTAACCGTAGTCGCCTTGCTCGCTCACGCAGTGTTCTCCAACCCGCTCGTCACACCGGGACATTTGGCGTCCTTCCTTTGGTGGAAAGTCACTGGAGGCGTCTCTGCTTTAGCAGGTATTTTCGCCGACGGAGTCCTGGAGAGCCCGCTCGTTTTCTACGCGTACTCAGTCCTGGGGGCACTTGCGAACGCTCCGGTGCTGACGGCGATGGTCGCTGTCTCACTGGCCGCCGCGACCAGCCTTTCTGGATGGGTACTCTATCGAAACCTGATGACCACGCGCACGGTGGATGGAAATTATGCGACAGCATCTATCTGACCTGAGCCGGCTCGCGATGCCGCTCCTTTTCTTCGGGGTTCTTCCCGTCCATGCGAAGGGACAGGCACGCGAGGTGGTCTCCAACGAGCTCTCCGTCTCACAGCGTGAGGCGGCACTACACCTAGAGTTCTCGGACGAGGGTACACTCGATATCGCTCTGCGTGACGGTTCAGTGATCATCGATGAGGACGTCGTCGGTAGCTACGAAAGAGCTGACGCTCTGGATACCGCGTGGCGAAGCCTCCTCGGTGAAATCGTCTCACTCGTCGACGGTCCTCTCAGTGAAGCCCTGCGGAACTGGGATGCGCCACCGTCCCTCACCAGCGCGGAGTCGGACTTGGCGCAAATGATGGACCAGGCGTTGGAGGAGGCTCTCAGTCCGACCCGAGCACGAGCGACGTCGAATGTCGAACCGTCGGTCGTGGTCGACGCCACGATCCCGGATCTCGGGGTGAGCCTACAGGCTCTACTCAGCCGTAGCGATCTCCTCGGCGGGCTCCGTGATGCACTCGAGGCCGTGGATCTCTTCAGCTCGAGGATCCAGATCGGTGAGGACCTGCTGATCCCGGCGGACGAAACCATCGCTGGCACGATGGTCGTGATCGACGCGGACCTCACTGTAGAGGGGCGCATTGAAGGGGACGTCGTCGTGGTCGAGGGCTCAATTCGGGTCCGCGAAGGAGGTCAGGTCACGGGCGACATCAGGCTCGTGGACTCCCGGTACGACGGTGTCGACGCATCGAGCCTCAACGGTCGCATCATCCGTATCGAGTCCGACGACGCGGATCTCGGACGACTCGACGAACTCGGGGACTTGGAGGATCTCGAGGAACGGATTCGGGAAGAGGTTCGTGGCGAGCTACGACGCGAGTTCCGAGGCTTCACTTCCTTCCACACCCTCGCGCGAGGGGTCGGGGACGTGGTCGGGGACGTGATGACGTTACTCATCATCGCCATGCTCGCGCTAGGTGTCGTGTACTTCGCGAAAGACAACCTGGAGCTCGTCGCAGACACGGCTCAGCGTAGCCCGATGCGTGCGGGAATGGTGGGGGTCGCCGGCGCTTTCCTCGTGCTGCCGACCTGGATGTTGGGGTGTGTCGCCCTCGTCGTGTCTGTGGTGGGCATCATCGCATTGCCCTTCTGGCTCCTACTTTTTCCGATCGCCGTAGCCCTGGGAGCGGGACTCGGATATCTGGCCGTTGCACGCAACATCGGTGAATGGGTGGCCGCCAAGGAAGTCAGCGGCCTCGAATGGATGAAGCCCACCAACACATTCTACGCGGTGGTCACGGGAGTCGGAACGCTCATCGCGTTTTCGGTCGCCTCGAATATCCTCGACATCCTTCCGTTCTTCGGGTTCTTCAGTGGGCTCTTCGCCACCCTTGGAGCCATGGCAACGGCGGCGACCTTCTTGATCGGCTTCGGTGCCGTACTCCTCACGCGGGGGGGGCGCCAAGCGGAGTTTTACGACGACGGGGCAGACCCCTTCGACGAGCCCTCGTGGCGAGAGGCCGACGTTCCGGAAAAAGTGATCGATGCGGAGGAAGTGACTGAGCAGGCCGATGCTGGGGAGGCGGACGTAGCAGCCTCCACCGCGACCGATGATGAATCCGGTTCAGGAACGGAAACAGGAGATTCGTCCAATGCATAGGCCGTGCGCGAACCTGCTCGCAGCTGTCCTTGTCGCCGTCTGCAGTGCCGGCGAAGCCTTGGGACAGAATTGGCGAACGGTCACGATGTCTAGGCAGCTCGAGAACGAGCAGAGCGTAGACGTCGATGTCCGCTATAGCAGCGGACACTTTTCGGTGAGCGCGGCCGAGGAAGGAACGCTCTACTGGATGCAGCTGGAGTATGACGAAGATCGCTTCGAGCCTGTCGCGGATTACGGTAGCTCCAGCATCCGGATCGGCACCGAGAGCCGTGGGCGACGCATCCGGATCGGCAAGAACCAGAGGGCGGGGAACATGGAGTTGGAGTTGTCACGCGATGTAAGTATGGACCTCGATATGGAATTCGGGGCGGTCAGGGCTGATATCGACCTCGGCGGACTACGGCTCTCGGCGTTGGATGTCGCCGCGGGTGCCTCACAGACGCGAGTGGACATCTCGGAGCCCAACGCGGAGTCCATGTCGCGAGCTAGTATGGACGTCGGAGCGGCCGAGTTCACGGTCCGTCACCTCGGGAATCTGAATGCTGCTGTGATCGACATCGGCGCCGGCGTGGGGCATATCGAGCTCGACTTCACAGGTGAGTGGCAACGGGACGCTCGCGTCTCGGTGGACATGGGACTGGGCTCTCTCGTGCTGCGGTTCCCGAAGGAGCTCGGCGTGAGGCTCGTCAAGGATACATTCCTCACCTCGTTGGATTCGGAGGGGCTCGTCAAGCGAGGCGACACATATTATTCGTTGGACTATGACGATGCTGAGTATCGGGTTACCGTCAACGTTGACGCCGCTTTCGGAAGCATCCGTGTCCTCTGGGTGCGCTGATAGGAGGAAATGATAATGATCGGCTCGCTGCTGACTTTCTTTGCCGTGGGTCTCGTCACTCTGGTCGTGGCTGGTGTTGTCCTGTCGATCCTGGGTACGGTCCTCTCGCTCGGGTTCGGGCTCGCTGCCTTTCTGCTCTTCAAGGTGGCACCGATCCTATTCGTGGGATGGGTGGTCCTGAAGGTGATCGAAAAGCGGAAAAGAGGCGGCAGCCTCTCCCCCGCAGACCGTCGCTGGCTAGAGGGAGAGTAGCCGTTTCGGTGTAGTCAGGTCTTCCCGGCCGGAACCAGCATCTCAGCGACCACTTCGGCGAGCTGGCGCAGGGCCTGCCCGGCCCCTGAATCCGGGGCCGAGAGTACCGTTGGCATACCTTCGTCTCCAGCAGTCCGCACCGC
>Ga0310124_10000329_pt1 | contig 32271 bp, 24 predicted proteins | sample CB11b_AW_Bot5_MG_FD_203507 | JGI IMG/M metagenome (GOLD analysis project Ga0310124, IMG submission 203507) | Marine microbial communities from Western Arctic Ocean, Canada - CB11b_AW_Bot5 | ecosystem: Environmental > Aquatic > Marine > Oceanic | place: Canada: Western Arctic Ocean | collected...
CGGAACAATTGTGGGAAACCACCCTGGATCCAGACGCCCGCACCCTGCTGCAGGTTCAGGTCAAGGAATTGGACGACGCGGATGAGGTCTTTTCCACCTTGATGGGCGACGAGGTGGAGCCACGCCGGGATTTTATCCAAACCAATGCTCTGAATGTGGTCAACCTGGATATCTAGACCGTGAAGAAACCAGCCGCTGCCAAGGGCAAGCCGGCCGCAAAATCATTCGGGGGTGGCTGGCTGAGCCGCCTGTTCTATTGGCTGATCGTTTTGGCGGTTTGGGGTGTGATCGCCGTGATGGGGGTGATCGCCTGGTACGCCTATGACCTGCCGTCGGTAGACAAGCTATCCGCGATCCAGCGCAAGCCGACCCTTACCCTGCTGGATTATAAGGGCCGGCAGATTGCCCAGTTTGGTGACGTTTATGGCGAACCGGTACAACTGAAACAGTTGCCCAGCCATTTGCTGGGCGCCGTAATGGCCACGGAAGACCGGCGTTTCTACAGTCATTTCGGTGTCGATCCCATCGGCCTGGCCCGCGCCATGGTCAATAATCTGGTGGCCGGGCGCATCGTCCAGGGTGGCAGCACCATCAGCCAGCAATTAGCCAAGAATGTTTTTCTGACCCCCCGGCGTACCTTAAAGCGCAAGGTTCAGGAATTCCTGCTGGCGCTGTGGCTGGAAGCTAATTTTTCCAAGCAGCAAATTCTGGCCTTGTATTTGAATCGGGTATATCTCGGCGCCGGCGCCTATGGGGTTGACGCAGCGGCCCGGCGCTATTTCGGCAAGCCCGCGGCACGGGTCAATCTGGCAGAAGCGGCCATGTTGGCGGGCCTTTTGAAGGCGCCGTCACGCCTGGCGCCGACCCGCGATATTAAGGCGGCACGGGACCGCGCCGCGGTGGTACTGAACAGCATGGTCGAGGCGGGCTACATAAATACGGCGGCAGCAAACAGCGCCAAGGCCCGGCCCGCGGGCCTGCAGCGGCGCGATGGCGGCGCGGGCGCCCGGACCTCGCGCTATTTCGCCGATTGGACGATGGACCGCCTGGCGGATTATCTAGGTCCCACGGAGCACAATCTAATCATCAAGACCACCCTGGATCGTGATATGCAGGCCGCGGCGGAAGCCGCTATGGCCCGCCTGTTCGCCAGCGCGGCGGGTAAGCAGAATATCGGGCAGGGCGCCCTGTTGGCCATGGCCTTAGATGGCGGGGTCCGGGCCATGGTCGGGGGCCGGGACTATGGCAAAAGCCAGTTCAATCGCGCCACCCAGGCCCGGCGACAACCGGGTTCGGCCTTTAAGCCAATTGTCTTCCTGGCCGGCCTGGAAGCCGGCCTGCGGCCCGATACCAAGTTCACGGACAAGCCTATTACCGTCGACGGCTGGTCGCCGAAGAATTATGCCGGCAAGTATCGCGGCCAAATCACCTTCAGCCAAGCCCTGGCCTATTCCTCGAACTCGGTGGCCTTACAGGTTCAGGAACGGGTGGGCCGGGACAAGGTCGCGGCCGTAGCCCGGCGCCTGGGACTCACGTCGCCTATTCCCCGCCATCCCTCCGTCGCACTAGGGACAACCGGGGTTAGCCTGCTGCAATTAACCGCCGTTTACACGGCCCTGGCCAATCACGGTGGCGGCGTCCTACCCCACGGAATTATAGAAGTGCATGACGGCAAGGGCAATGTGTTGTACCAGCGCCGTGGTTCGGGCCGGGGCGAGGTTGCCCGGCCCCGGCATGCAGCGGAGTTGAGCCAAATTCTGGCCAACGTGATCACTGTAGGCACCGGCCGGGCCGCCAAAATCAACCGCCCCGCCGCCGGCAAGACCGGTACCAGCCAGAACTACCGCGACGCCTGGTTCGTGGGTTATACCAACCAATTGGTCGCCGGCGTCTGGCTGGGCAACGACAACGGCGCGCCGATGCACCGGGTGACGGGCGGTGGCGCGCCGGCCCGGTTGTGGCGCGATTTCATGACCGTCGCCCACAAGGGCCTGCCGGCGCTAGTCCTGAACCAGCCGAGCGAAAAGCAGCGCGCGCGCGCCAACACCGAAAACCTGTTCGACCGCCTGTGGCAAGGCCTAGTTGCCAGTGGGGATAGACAGGCCGGCGACCCCAATGATCCCCACAACCGGGACAGCCCCTAGAGCACTTCGGACTATAGTCATGTTGCGATCAGGCGCGCTTGCCGTCTATCCTGGTTGCTGTTCACCAGCATGGCAATGACGCGTAACAGGGTGGGATATGACCATCGACAGCTTTGATTACATCATCGTCGGCGCCGGCACCGCTGGCTGTGTTTTGGCCAACCGCCTATCTGCCAACCCCAAGACCTCGGTGCTGCTCTTGGAAGCCGGGGGTAAGGATAATTACCATTGGATACATATTCCGGTCGGCTACCTCTATACCCTGGGCAATCCACGCACGGATTGGTGCTTCAAGACTGAAGCCGAAGCGGGCCTAAACGGGCGCGCCATCGACTATGCCCGGGGCAAGGTCCTGGGCGGCTGTTCTTCCATCAACGGTATGATCTATATGCGCGGTCAGGCCCGCGACTATGATCAATGGCGCCAGATGGGTAATGTGGGCTGGTCATGGGACGACGTGCTGCCCTATTTCCGCAAATCGGAGGATCATTACGCCGGCGCCAATGATATGCATGGGGCGGACGGTGAATGGCGGGTGGAGGAACAACGCCTGTCCTGGGAGATACTGGCAGCCTTTCGCGAAGCGGCGGCGGAAGTGGGCATTCCCAAGACCGATGATTTCAATCTCGGTGATAACGAGGGCTGTGGCTATTTTCAGGTCAACCAAAGGCGCGGTGTGCGCTGGAGCGCGGCTAAAGCCTTCCTAAAACCGGTTATGGGGCGAGCCAACCTGAAGGTTCTGACCCATGCTCAGGCGACGCGTATCATAATCGAGGATGGCCGCGCCACGGGCCTCGAATATCTTCACAACGGCACCTCGGCCCGGGCCCAGGCGCGGGGCGCGGTCATTCTCTCGGGCGGCGCCGTCGCCTCGCCGCAATTGTTGGAGCTTTCCGGCGTCGGCCAGGGCGAATTGTTGCAACAACACGGCATACCGGCGCGCCATGAATTGCCAGGTGTCGGCGAAAATCTGCAGGATCACCTACAAATCCGCCTAGTCTACAAAGTCTCTAACACCCGCACTTTGAATCTACGCGCCAATAGCCTGTTGGGGCGCCTCGCCATGGGCTTGGAATATGGCCTGTTTCGCACCGGGCCCCTGACCATGTCGCCCAGCCAGCTTGGCGCCTTCGCCAAAAGCGATCCCAGTAAAGAAACCGCCAATCTGCAATATCATGTCCAACCCTTGAGCACGGACAAGCTGGGCGAGGACCTGCATCCGTTCGATGCGTTCACCGCCTCGGTCTGTAATATCCGCCCGGAAAGCCGAGGCAGCATCCATATCGCCGGCCCTGATCCCCTGCGCCAACCCCATATCCGCCCGAACTATCTCTCCACCGAGGCGGACCGGGCTGTCGCCGCCGACGCAATCCGCCTGACCCGCAAAATTTGCGCCGCCGATGCCCTGGCCCCCTATCGGCCGGAGGAATTTCGCCCCGGCGCCGCCGTGGGCAATGACCCGGGCGACCTGCTCAAGGCGGTCGGAGACCTGGCCACCACCATTTTCCATCCCGTCAGCACCTGCCGCATGGGTGACGACAACCGGGCCGTGGTCGACGGCCGCCTGGCCGTACACGGTATTGTCGGCCTGCGCGTCGTGGATGCCTCGGTGATGCCCACCATCACGTCGGGTAATACCAATTCCCCCGTGGTTATGATCGCGGAGAAAGCGGCGGAAATGATCATTCAGGACGGGCGTTGAATGCCGGCGCCAATCAAAGGCGCAAATTCACTCATGCTTTGCCTTGACGCCACCCCTCCGTACCGTAAGCTGCGCCACCATGCTTAGTCTGCCAAAAATCATGTTGCTTCTGGCCGTGGTCGCCGTGGTTGTGGTGATTTCCCGGAGTTTACGCAGCAGAGCGGCGAAACCCGGCGGCGATGCCGAAAAACCGGCGGAAAATAAGGCGCTGGACCTAAGCCCGTGTCCGGTCTGCGGTAATTTCGTGGCAGCCGACACGCGCGGCTGCGAGCGGACCGAGTGTCCCTACGCGGTTTGATCCCGCAAGCCATTGCCAAGGTGCGGGACGGCGACTAGGTTGCGCCCAACTCGAACCTGCAAGCACCTGACCGCAATCGAAGCCGCATTCATAATTCCATGGATTTGCTACCGCCATGACCGGCACGCCGAACTTTAATACCAAGACCTTTCAGGGCCTGACCCTAGCCTTGCAGCATTATTGGGCCGAACAGGGGTGCGTTATCCTGCAACCCTATGACATGGAAGTGGGCGCTGGTACCTTTCATTGGGCCACGATCCTGCGTTCTCTGGGCAGCAAAAGCTGGAATGCGGCATACGTGCAGCCCTCGCGCCGGCCCACCGATGGGCGCTATGGCGAGAACCCGAACCGCCTGCAGCATTATTACCAATTCCAGGTGATCATGAAGCCGTCACCGCCTGATTTTCAGGATCTCTACCTGGGCAGCCTGGCCGCCATCGGTCTGGACGCTTCCAACCACGACATCCGTTTTGTCGAGGATGATTGGGAAAGTCCGACCTTAGGCGCCTGGGGCCTGGGGTGGGAGGTCTGGTGCGATGGCATGGAAGTCAGCCAGTTCACCTATTTTCAACAGGTCTGCGGCTATGACTGCTACCCGGTTTCCGGTGAGTTGACCTATGGCCTGGAGCGTCTGGCCATGTATATCCAGGGGGTCGACCATTTCCAGAAACTGGCCTGGAACGAATCGGGGAACAAGCGGTCAAAATCCTACGCCGATGTCTATTTGGCAGCGGAGCAGCAATTCTCAGCCTATAATTTTGAGCACGCCAATACAGATATGCTGTTTCGCCATTTCGCGGATGCGGAGGCGGAATGCGCTTCTTTGGTCACGGCCAAACTGCCGTTGCCGGCATATGACCAGTGCGTCAAGGCCTCGCATCTGTTCAACTTACTGGACGCCCGCGGGGTCATATCGGTGACCGAACGGGCCGCCTATATCGGTCGGGTGCGGGAAATGGCCAAGGCCTGCGCCACTGCGTATCTCGCCGCCGAAGGTGAGCCGGTTGGGGGGGCAGCCTGAGATGGCGGATTTGCTGTTGGAGCTGTTCGGAGAGGAAATTCCCGCCCGCATGCAGTCTCGCGCGGCGGACGATCTGAAACGCCTGGTCTGTGCTGGCCTGAAGGCAGCGGAATTACCCTTCGCAGGCGCCGAGGCCTTTGTCACGCCGCGCCGCCTTGTTTTGCATATCACTGGCCTGCCATTGGCCCAACCCGACATGCGCGAGGAACGGCGTGGCCCCCGCGTGGATGCGCCGGAAAAGGCCACCGAAGGTTTTCTGCGCGGTAGCGGCCTTACCCGGGCGCAATGCGAAGAGCGGGAAATGCCAAAAGGCACGTTCCTGTTTGCCATTATCGAACGCCAGGGCCGGCCCACCGGCGAAGTCCTGGGCGATATACTGCCCACCGCCTTTGCCGAGATGCCCTGGCCCAAGTCCATGCGCTGGGGGTCCGGCACGACCCGTTGGGTGCGCCCCTTGCAATCGATCCTGGTCTTGTTCGATGGCGGGGTCGTGCCATTGACCTTTGCCGGCATCTATAGTGGCGATCAAACTCGGGGCCACCGTTTTCATGCACCGCAGCCGTTTACCGTTTCAGATTTCGCCGATTTCCGGGATAAATTGGCGGCGGCGAAAGTGCTGATAGATCCGGCCGAGCGGCGGCAACGCATCGTGGACGGTGCGGCGCAATTGGCCCAGGATGCCGGTCTTAGCCTGGCGGCGGACGAGGGCCTGGTGGCGGAGATCGCCGGCCTGGTGGAATGGCCGGTGCCTATGTTGGGCACCTTCGACCGGCGTTTTCTAGTCGTCCCGGCTGAGGTTCTGGTGACCACCATGAAAGTGAACCAGAAATATCTACCCCTCCGCGATCAGAAAGGAAAATTGGCGCCAAATTTCATCACCGTGGCTAATTTGGCGGCGCGGAACGGCGGCGGACAGATCATCGCCGGCAACGAATATGTCCTGACCGCCCGTCTGGCGGATGCGGAATTCTTTTGGCAACAGGATCTGAAAAAAACCCTGGAAAGCCGCCTGCCGGCCCTGGATGAGATGGTTTTTCACGCCAAGCTGGGCAGCCTGGGTGACAAGGTTGCGCGGATCGAAAAGCTGGCCGCCGCTCTGGCGCAATACGTGCCCGGTGCGAATGGCGAGACGGCCCGCCGTGCGGCGCATTTGTGCAAGGCGGACCTGGTCAGCTACATGGTCTATGAATTCCCCGAAGTTCAGGGCGTGATGGGCTGCTACTATGCCCGCAATGATGGCGAGGCCGAAGACGTCGCGGAGGCAATCCTGCAACATTATTCCCCCGTCGGACCGTCCGACGAGTGCCCCACGGCGCCGACGGCGGTCTGCCTCGCCCTGGCCGACAAGCTGGATACCCTGGTTGGATTCTGGGCGATCGATCAAAAGCCCACCGGCTCCCGCGATCCCTTCGCCCTGCGCCGCGCCGCCCTGGGAGTCATCCGCATGATGTTGGAGAATAATCTGCGGCTGCCGTTGCACGAGGTGTTTGCGACGGCGCTTGGCGGCTATCAACTGGATAATGGTAAAGATCTAGACCTGTTGGATTTCTTTGCCGACCGCCTGAAAGTGTATTTACGGGAACAGGGCGTGCGGCACGATCTGATACAGGCGATCTTTGCCCTGGGCGGCGAAGACGATCTGGTGCGCCTGATGGCGCGAGTAGCCGCCCTGGAGGCGTTTCTGGAAAGCGAAGATGGTGCCAATTTGCTGGTGGCCTATCGCCGGGCCGCCAATATCCTGCGTATCGAGGAAAAAAAGGACGGCACGCCTCATGATGGCGCCGTCGATCCCGCGCTGCTGCAACATGATGAGGAGACGACCCTGGCGGAAGAGCTCGCCTCGGCAACCGTTAAGATCGATGCCACGCTGGCCGCCGAAGATTTCGCCGCGGCCATGGCAGCTATGGCCGGTTTGCGGCGGCCCATTGACGATTTTTTTAACGAAGTAACGGTAAACAGTGAAGATCCCGCGCAACGGGGCAATCGTCTGCGTCTGTTGTCGCGAATTCGCGCCACTTTGCGCAAGGTGGCCGAATTTAGCGAGATTGAAGGCTGAATAGAAAGGTGCCGAAAGGTATTGCCATGACGAAATGGATTTACAGCTTTGGTGTTGGCTGGGCCGACGGCGGCGCCGCCGACAAGAATTTGTTGGGTGGCAAGGGTGCGAACCTGGCCGAGATGTCAGGTCTGGGCCTGCCGGTGCCGCCGGGTTTTACGCTGACCACTGAGGTCTGTACCGCCTATTATGAAAATGGCGAAACCTACCCTACCGGCTTGCAGGATCAGGTTGCCGCCGCCTTAGCGGCGGTGGAAAAGATCGTCGGCGCGACGTTTGGTGATAACACCAACCCGCTGTTGGTTTCCGTCCGCTCCGGCGCCCGGGCTTCCATGCCCGGCATGATGGATACGGTGTTGAACCTTGGGTTAAACGATAGCACCGTGCAGGCGCTGGCCAGGGAAAGTGGCAACGAACGCTTTGCCTGGGACAGCTATCGCCGTTTTATCCAGATGTATTCCGATGTTGTCCTGGGCATCGATCATTACCATTTCGAAGAACTGCTGGAGATTCATAAGGAGAATTTAGGCCTGCAACTGGACACCGATCTTTCGTCGGACGAACTGCGCCAACTGGTGGATCAGTTCAAGGCTAAGATAAAAAGCGAAGGGGGACAAGCATTCCCCCAGGATGTCAGCGCCCAGCTTTGGGGTGCGATCAGCGCCGTCTTCGGTTCATGGCAAAACGTCCGCGCGGCCACCTATCGCCGCCTGCACGATATCCCGGCCAGTTGGGGCACCGCCGTTAATATCCAGGCCATGGTGTTTGGCAACATGGGCGAGGATTCAGCCACGGGCGTCGCCTTTACCCGCGATCCTTCCACCGGTGAAAGACGCTTTTTCGGTGAGTATCTGATCAATGCCCAAGGCGAAGACGTGGTTGCCGGTATCCGTACGCCACAGCATCTGACCAAGGCCGCGCGCCTGGAGGCGAAGGACGATAAGCCGTCGCTGGAAGAGGTGATGCCGAAGGTCTTCGCTGAATTGGAGATCATATATAAACGGCTGGAAGCCCATTACCGGGATATGCAGGATATCGAATTCACCGTGCAGCGGGATAGCCTGTATATGCTGCAAACCCGGTCTGGTAAACGTTCCGCCAATGCCGCCATAAAAATAGCCGTAGAAATGGCTGGCGAGGGCTTGCTAAGCCGGGAAGAGGCCATTCAACGGGTGGATCCGAATTCGCTGGATCAATTGCTGCATCCTACCCTGGACCCTGACGCAAATCGGCAGATCATGACCCGGGGCCTGCCCGCCTCCCCAGGTGCTGCCACGGGCAAGGTGGTGTTTTCCGCCGATCAGGCGGAGAGCCTGGCTGCTCAAGGCGAGGCAATCCTGTTGGTGCGGATCGAAACGTCACCGGAAGATATCCACGGCATGCATGCGGCCCGTGGCATCTTGACCTCCCGTGGGGGCATGACGAGCCATGCGGCGGTGGTCGCGCGCGGCATGGGCCGGCCCTGTGTTTCGGGCGCCGGACAATTGCGCATTGATTATCAAACCCAGACCATGCGGATCGGCGATGTCACCGTCGGGGCCGGCGATGTCATCACCATTGATGGCAGCAGCGGCGACGTGATGTTGGGTGAAGTGGCGACGATACAGCCGGAATTGTCGGGCGACTTCGGTATCCTGATGAGTTGGGCGGACGAGATCCGCGAGTTGGGCATCCGCACCAATGCCGAAACACCTACCGAGGCGAAAGCGGCGATTGAATTCGGCGCCGAAGGCATCGGCCTGTGCCGTACCGAGCACATGTTCTTCGATGCCGACCGCATCCTAGCCGTGCGTGAGATGATCCTGGCCCAGGATTTGGCGGGCCGGCAGGCGGCCTTAGCCAAGATTCTGCCCATGCAGCGGCAGGATTTCGTTGATCTGTTCACCATCATGATCGGTTTGCCCGTAACGATCCGTTTGTTGGATCCGCCATTACACGAATTTCTGCCTAAATCCGATGATGAATTGGCGCAGCTGGCCGCCGCGACGGGAATTTCCGCCGAGGATCTACGCTATCGGGCCAACCAGCTGCATGAATACAATCCCATGCTGGGACATCGTGGCTGCCGTTTGGGCATTTCCTATCCAGAAATTTATGAGATGCAGGCGCGGGCCATCTTCGAGGCGGCCTCCATCGTCAGTTCCGAGCTAGGCGAAACCGTGGTGCCGGAGGTTATGATCCCGCTGATCGCCAGCAAGGCGGAGTTCGTATATTTAAAGGAACGCATCGCCGCCGTGGCTGATCTGGTTTCAACGGAACAGGGTATTAGCCTGGATTATCTGATCGGCACCATGATCGAGCTGCCGCGCGCCGCACTGCGGGCCGGCGAAATTGCCGAAGAGGCAGAATTTTTCTCGTTTGGCACCAATGATCTTACCCAGACGGTATTCGGTATCAGCCGCGATGATTCGGCTAGTTTTCTGGAAGATTACCGCGGCAAAGGCGTCATGGATGCCGATCCGTTCGCGACCTTGGACAAAGAGGGCGTCGGTGAATTGGTGCAATTGGCGGCCAAGCGGGGGCGCAAGACCCGGGCCGGTTTGAAATTGGGCATCTGCGGTGAACATGGCGGCGATCCGGCCTCCATCGCCTTTTGTCAGGCCATTGGCCTGGATTATGTATCCTGTTCGCCCTTCCGCGTGCCCATCGCCCGACTGGCGGCGGCGCAAGCGGCAGTCAAAAGCACCAGCCGAGCACTGGCTTTAAACATCAACCTTGGATTTCCGCGGCGGTCCTAGGGCATTTTCATTCTGAATTTTCTCTATTCGCGTTTAATCATGCCGATGAATTCATAGCGAACGCCACGGACCGATTTGATCACGCTTTCCTTGGTGCCATATTTGTTCAGTTTTTGCCGCAGGCGCCCAATTAGGACGTCAATATTCCGGCTGCCGGCTTGCATGACATAACCCAGCGCCTCGCGGTGCAGAGTATCCCGATCCACGGTTCTGCCCACATTATCAATCAAGGTTTGCAAGAGCCAGGATTTCCCCGCCGTTGATTGGGTGTCCTGGCCCTGCGGGTTGGTCAAACGTTGAAAGGCGCTTTCAAAGCGCCAGCCTGGAACCGTAGGGCGCAGCACACTGCGAATGCGGGCCAGTAATTTCCGTGATTTAAACGGCCTGGTTACGTAATCGTCGGCGCCAACTTCCAAACTAACGACCACATCGACGGATGCACCCTTGCCGGTCAGCATGACGATACCCGCATCGGTCTTTTCGCGCAGAACCTTGGCCAAGATTAGGCCATCGCCATCAGGCAATTTCAGGTCGAGGATTACCAGATCTACCGGCTATTATTCAATCACCGCGCGCATCTCGGCGCCATTGGCGGCATCAATGACGGCGAACTCCTCAGGTTCCAGATGATCGCGCAAAACCAGCCGCAAATCCGGATCGTCATCGACAATTAGAATTAATTCAATCATCTTATTTTCCGTTAACAAATTATCTTCGCAGACCCTGTTTGGCTGGTCAAACCGCACAAAATAGCCGGCAAATACCGCCCCAATCATCCATGATGAAATGATACTGCTAATATTACTATATTAAAATACATTATAAGTATACGAATTTTAGAAATTACTATTACATTATTATATATTTTATAATTTTAAATATAGACAATAGAGTATTATGAATATTTTCGGTTTCTATACGCCGTAGCTTAGTTCTTTTTTGTTGTGAGCATTACCGGTCGCTGTCTGCGGCAGCTGGAAATTTGCCGATTATTCTTTCAGTCCAACAACAGCGCGGGCGAATTCCGCGGCGGCAAAGGGCTGCAAATCATCAACCCCCTCGCCGATGCCAATAAAATGTACTGGCAGGGCAAAACGTTCCGCCAAGGCGACCAGCACGCCGCCGCGGGCGGTGCCGTCCAACTTGGTCATTGCCAGGCCGGTGACGTTGCAGACTTCGGCAAAGACCTCCACCTGGCACAAGGCATTCTGTCCGGTGGTCGCGTCCAACACTAAAAGGCAATCGTGCGGCGCGGTATTGTCCAATTTGCCCAGCACCCGCACGACCTTGGCCAATTCATCCATCAGATAGGTCTTGTTTTGCAAGCGCCCTGCGGTGTCCACCAAAAGTACATCGGCCCCCATGGATTTGGCCTGCTGCATCCCCTCGTAAGCAACCGCCGCCGGATCGGCGCCAACATCACGCCGGACTACGACCGCACCGGTGCGTTGGCCCCAAATCTCCAACTGTTCAATGGCCGCGGCGCGGAAGGTATCGGCGGCGGCCAGGACAACAGATTTGCCTTCCGCCCGCAAATTATAGGCAATTTTGCCGATGGTCGTGGTCTTCCCCGTACCATTCACGCCGATGACCAAAACCACATGGGGGCGTTTTGATCCGTCAAAGATCAAGGGCCGGGCCACTGGTTCCAATATTTCGGTCACCACGTCCGCCAGGGCCGCTTTAATCTCGTCGCCGCTGATTTCCTTGTCAAAACTGTCGGCTGCGAACCGGCCGCTGACCCGCGCCGCGACGGCCGGGCCTAGATCTGCGGCGATTAGCAGATCCTCCAACTCTTCCAGGGCCGCCGCATCCAATTTGCGTTTGGTGAATACCGCCGTCAGGCTGGTGTTGAAGTTGCCCGCCGTGCGGCTGAGCCCCGCCTTCAGCCGTGAAAACAGGCCGGGCTTACCCATGCTCATGCGGCCAGGCGCCCGATCAAGTGGTCCGGGGTTGCCGCGACGATATCGACGTTGACGATCCCGCTTTTCGGGGCCGCTGCGGGCTGATCCAGAAGAATCAGCGCGAATTGCTCGCTGCGTCCCTGGCCCGGCCGTTCCAGCAACATGCGTTGCCTGCGCCCAACCTGGCCGTCCAAAAATCCGGCCAACGATGCCGCGCCCTTATCCCGCAACAAGGCAGCGCGCCGTCGCCTCTCGTCTCCCGGGACCTGGGGCATGCGCGCCGCCGGCGTGCCGGGCCGCTCGGAGTAAGGAAAAACGTGCAAATAGGTCAGCCCGCAGTCATCGATCAGGGACAGAGAATTCTGGAATTGCACCTCGCTCTCGGTAGGAAAGCCGGCGATCAAATCGGCGCCGAACACCATATCGGGGCGGCCAGCGCGCAAGCGCCGGCATAGGTCGATGGCCTGGGCCCGGCTATGACGGCGGGCCATGCGCTTCAAAATTAAATCGTCGCCCGCCTGCAGACTAAGGTGTAAGTGGGGCATTACCCGTTCCTCATACAGCAACACCTGTTCCAGATCCGGGTCGATTTCCACCGCATCCAGGGACGACAGTCGCAGGCGCGGCAGTTCTGGCACCGCGCGTAACAACCGGCGCACCAGTTGGCCCAAGCTGGGCCGGCCCGGCAGGTCATTGCCATAGGCCGTGATATCAACGCCGGTTAGAACCACCTCGGCATAACCATTTTCTACCAGCGTCCTGATCTGCTGAACAATTGCGCCCATGGTTACCGAGCGCGAGGGGCCGCGGGCGAATGGGATAATGCAAAACGTGCAACGGTGGTCGCAGCCCTGTTGCACCTGCATGAAGGCGCGGCTGCGGCCGTCAAAGCCGGGCACCAGATGGCCCGCCAGTTGTTCCACCGACATGATATCTTCAACCAGAATCTTGCCGTCCAGAGGCATGACAAAATTCGCTCCATGCAGTTTTTCCCGGTTGCCAAGGACCCGGTCGACCTCGTCCATGGCCGCGAACGCCGCGGGCTCCAACTGTGCCGCGCAGCCTGTCACCACGATGGTCGCCCCTGGCCGTTGCCGGCGTGCCTTCCGGATGGCCTGACGAGCCTGACGCACCGCCTCATTGGTCACCGCGCAGGTGTTAACGATGACCGCATCGTGCAGGCCCGCACTTTCCGCCTGGTCCCGCATCACCTGAGCCTCATAGGCATTCAGGCGGCAGCCAAAATTTATAACTTGCAGTTCCCTCATGCCACTGATCTTGATCCAGGCTGCGTCCCTGCCCGCGTTGCTGGGCCGATCAGGCTGTCATCTATAACACCTGAAAAGGCGGTTGCCGCCGGGCCGGTCATCAGGACGTGGCCATCACCGGCACGCCATTCGACGGTCAAGGCACCGCCATCCAGGTTCAGCCTTGCCCGGCGCCCGCATTTGCCGCGCCGGTGAGCGGCGACCAGGGCGGCGCAGGCGCCCGAACCACAGGCCAGGGTTAATCCCGCCCCCCGTTCCCAGACCCGCAGACGCAACGCATCGACGCCCAGGACCTGGACCACACCGATGTTGGCCCGTTCAGGAAAAAGGGCGTTGTTCTCTAAAACCGGGCCAACCGCCGCAAGGTCGACCGCGTCCAGATCGTCAACAAAGAATACCGCGTGAGGATTGCCAATGCCGACCGCGCAGGGCTCCGCCAACGCGGGCCCCCGATCCGGTTCAAGTGACAGATCCAGACACAAACTGTCCATCGCATGGGCCAATGGAATGTCCTGCCAGTCCAGATAGGCGGGCCCCATGTCCACTTCTATGCCCCCGTCTTCGACCAGGCGGCTGGGCACCAGGCCGGCCCGGGTTTCGATAGTCGCATGATCGCGGCCGCTTTCGGCAAATAGCAGGCTGGCCACGCAACGGGTGCCGTTGCCGCAGGCTTGCGCTTCGCTACCATCGGGATTGTGAATGCGCATGAAGGCATCGCCCTGATCAGACGGCTCGATCGAGATAACCTGATCGCAGCCGACGCCCGTATGGCGGTCCGCCATGGCCCGGGCCAGGGCGGCGTCCACGCGCAAAGAGCCAAGGCGCAAATCAAGCACAACAAAATCGTTGCCTGCGCCATGCATCTTCAGAAAGGTTTGCTTCATCTGACCCATGGGCTGGATATAGGCAATTCCCACCCCGCCGTCCAGCGCACATTGGTTAGAAAAGCCGTGAGTCGAGGAGCGCTGTTAATACTTCGTTGACCGGGCAAACGGATATTTGATGAAAGACCGAGGGCATCCAGCGATCAATGTTGCGATCCCGATAAATCTAGGATGAAAATGAGTTTTCCGCGCTTCCGTCCGCTTATTGCCTGTCCGAGCCTGGCCGCCATCGCGAAACCTTCCGATCAGCTTTATCGCTGGCATTCAGGCTAACGCCATGGCCATAACAATGATATCCACGGTCAGTCCGCTGGCCGAAGCGTTGAACGCCCTCACCGCCTTGGCCACCCATTGGTACGACTTGTGCGGCGGGCGGACCTATCCGCCCCGGCGTGATGCGATCCGGCTGACTTGCGCCCCTATCTGGACAATTTCTGTGTCCTTGAGGTCGTCTTTAATTCGGCTGATTTCATTTATCGCCTGTTCGGCAGCATCCTTGTCGATTACGTGCACCAGGATGCGACCGGCAAAAGCGTTCTAGATTTGGTATCGGCGGAATTAGGGAAAGGCATATTCAAACAGCTGCAGGAAACCATCCAAGCCGGTGATAAGCGCAGCGCATGACCACGTGGCGACTGCAGAACATAACCGTGCGCCAGGCCGGCCGGTGTCAGATCATCAATAAACCAGCCCGCGCGCAGCACCGGCTATCTGATCCCGAATTCACCCAATTCTGCACACCTAACCTCGTGACCCCATGCGGGTAATGATAAGCTAGGCACGGCGAAATGCAGACCATCAACAAGGGAGATTGAACAATGAGTGCTGAAGCGAGGGTGAAGGAACTAGGTATCGAGCTGCCAATGCCGCCAACCCCGGTGGGCAGCTATGTGGGGGCAGTGCGGACCGGTAATCTGATTTATATTTCAGGTCAAGGTCCGCGCAAGCCGGATAATAGCTCCCTCACCGGCAAAGTCGGCGCCGACGTGAGCATAGAAGAGGCCCAGGCCGCGGCCCGGCTGGTGGGCCTGAACGCTCTGGCTACCCTGCGGGCCGAGATCGGTAGCCTGGATCAGGTCAAGCGCGTCGTCAAAGTCTTCGGCATGGTGAATGCCACAGCAGATTTTTGCGAGCATCCGAAAGTCATCAACGGATTTTCCGACCTGATGTTCGAGATTTTTGGCGAAGCCGGACGGCATGCCCGATCCGCTGTCGGCATGAGCTCCCTGCCCTTCCAGATCCCGGTAGAGGTGGAAATGATTGTCGAACTGGTTTAGATGACAGGAAAAGTGGAAGAAGGATGGCAGGCGCATGAAGATCAGATCTGTCGAGGCCACCTGGCTTTGCGTACCCATACCCGAGGACAAGCAGCATACCTCTGACTTTGGGCGCATGAGCTCTTTCAATACGGTGCTGGTGCGCATCGAGACCGAGGACGGCCTGATCGGCCATGGCGAGGCCAAGGCCGGGGTCGGCAATCTGGGCGATGGCCGGGCCCTGGTGGCATTGATCCAGGACGAGTTGGGTGCACAGTTGATCGGTCAGGATGCCCGCCGCATCGCCGGCCATTGGGAGGAAATGTATAATGGCAGCCGGACTCATTTCGCGGTCGAGCGGGGGCATGTCTTTCCGGCCTTGGGCCGGCGCGGCCTGACCATTTCCGCCATCAGCGGCATCGACATTGCGCTTTGGGATCTTCTGGGCCAATCCTTGGGGGTGCCGGTCTGGCAGCTTTTAGGTGGCAAATGTCGTGACAGTCTGGCGGCCTATGCATCGGGCGGCTGGGCCCCGGCTGAGAGCATCGGCGAACAATTGGCCGGTTATATGGCTGCCGCCGGTTTCGGCGCCGTGAAAATGCGGGTTGGCTCCGCAGATGGCGATGCCCGAACCTCGGCCCGGCGGGTCGCCGCCGCCCGCGAATACCTGGGCGAAGGCGTGGCGATAATGGCCGATGCCCACGGGACCTTTGATTGCGCCGAAGCCAAGCGGTTCTGCCGTCTGGTCGCCGATTGCGATCTGGCCTGGCTGGAGGAGCCGGTTACAGCGGACGACATCGCGGGCTGCGCCGAGATCCGTGCCAGTACCGATATCCCCATCGCGGCGGGGGAAAGTATCTTCACCCGCTTTGATTTCCGCGACCTGGCCATGGCCCGCGCGGTCGATATCTTTCAGCCGGATCTGGCCATCTGTGGCGGCATAACCGAGGCCATGCGCATCGCCGCCCTGGCCAGCAGTCAGCAAATCCGCCTGGCGCCGCACATGTGGGGCGGGGCGGTCATGTTCGCCGCCGGCCTGCAAATTTGCGCCACGGCGCCGGCAGCCTTTATCGTGGAATATTCCCTGGGTCATAATCCCTTGATGCACGATCTGGTGGCGCAGCGTTTCACGGTTGAGGGTGGACGGATCGACATTCCGGACCGCCCCGGTCTGGGCCTGACCATCGACATGGATTTTGTCCGCACCTATGCTGTCAATTGACCATTCCTGACCCCACGTACTAGGAGATCGCCCATGCAACTCGGCATGTTCACGATGCCCCTACACGACCCGGCCCGAAACCTGACGGATGTTTTGTCCGAGGATCGGGAGGCCGTGTTGCTAGCCGACAGCCTGGGCATGGCGGAAGCCTGGTGTGGCGAACATGTCAGCTCCACCGCCGAGCCCGTAGCCTCGTCCCTGATGTTCTTCGCCTCGCTGATCGAGCAGACCAAGGCCATAAAATTCGCCTCCGGCGTTTTGAACCTACCGCAACAGCACCCGGCGCAAGTGGCAGCGCAAGTCGCCAATTTTGATCATATGTCACGGGGTCGCTATATCATGGGCATCGGCCCCGGCGGCCTGATCAGTGATTTTGAATTGCTGAGCCTAACCGATCAGAAACAGCGCCGCGAAATGATGTTGGAATCCATCGGCATTATTCAAGAGATCTGGACGTCGGGCGGCCCGGGCTATGACATAGACGGCAAATACTGGCCCGTGAAACTGCAAGATGCCGTCATACCGCACCTGGGCATCGGGCAGATCTGTCGAACTTACCAGCAACCTTTCCCAACCGTTTGTTTGTCCATCGTCTCACCCCATTCATCATCAGCAACCATGGCGGCGGAACGGGGCTGGGAAATTGTTTCCGCTAATTTCATTCAATCCCGCTATATCCAAAGCCATTGGCAAGCCTATAAAAAGGGTTGTGAGAATGTGCGACGGCGGGCGGACCCCAAGGTCTGGCGCATCGCCCGCTCCATCCTGGTCACGGATGATGCCCAACGGGCCGAAGACTACGTGGCGGATCCCAACGGCGGCCTGAGCTTCTATTTCCGCTATTTCATGGATCAATACCGCCGCCGCGGCATCTTGGAGATGTTGAAGCCTGATACCGCCGTCACCGACGATGATTTGGAACTGAATGATATTATCCGTTCTATGGTAACCCATGGTGATGCCGCCGACGTGCTGGATCAACTGGTGGCGTTGTGCGAGCAGTGGGGTGAATTTGGCACCCTGTTGATGGTTGGCCACGATTGGGACGATCAGGCTATTTGGCGCCGCTCCATGAGCCTGCTGGCGGAGCAGGTCATGCCCCGCCTGAATCAGCATTTGGAGAGCCAGCGTTCGGCGGAAATCTCGGCAGCGGAATAATGATGGCGGGCCATGACCGCCGTCTTGGCCTGGTTATCAGCCCTGCCACCGGCTTGCTATTGCCTATCTGGTCGCCTCAGCCGCCTATGTCTCTTTGTGGCGCGGCGACCACGACGGCTTGATCCATGCGGCGGGCCGCGATTTCATAAATCTTTGGACCGCATCGCAATGGGTGGAGGCCAACCGCGCGGCGGATATTTTCGATCAGGGGACGTTCGCGGCAGCACAGCGCCAGCCGATGGGCCCTGCTTCCCGCTATATTTCTGGTCCTTTCCGCCCGATACCCTGTTCCTGACCTAGAAGCTATCCAGCCAGCCTTATCTCGGCGCTTTCGTTTTTTGGGGCCTCTGCGTCCTGTTTCTGATGCTGTACGCGGTGCACATGTTCTGGCCGTCTAAACATTTTCCCTGGCTGTTATTGCTAGCGCCGTCCAGTTTTCTGATTTTTTTCTGGGCTAGAACTAATTTATTACCACTGCCCTGACCCTGGCCAGCTTCGCGCTATTACCACTCCGCCCTGCCCTTCCAGACACGCTTCATGACAGGGGGCGAAAGGCTGTTTCAATGGATGATGGTAAGCTGGCTCATGTCCGGGCGGATCGCCAGTTTATCCGGATCCCTGAGACTAGCCCTGCAGGCGGTTCTGGCCGTTGCTGCCATAGTCATGGTCTATCGGGTCTTTCGCAGGTCCGGGGATTGGCGTTTGCAGGTTTCCCTGCTGTTCGCCGCGAACCTGGTGGCCGGCCCGAAGGGCTCCAATTACGACATGGGCATGATCTCAGTGGCATCGATCTATCTGGTCTGGGCGGCGGTTGAAAACGGTCGGCGGCGAGGCGAAATGGGCATCGTTGCGGCCTGTTGGCAATTGCCACTGATCGTGATGCCGTTGAATGCCTTCGGGGCGCCGCTGTTTTTGACGAGGTTGCTAATTTGCCTGTGTCGCCGCCTGAACCTGGCCGCAAGCCACGCCGCCGCAAACTAGGACCGCACCTGCGGCGGTACGTGGGCCTCGAACCAGACCGCGACCGGGGCCAGTGCCGGATGCCGCAGCGCCTGATCCAGCAAATGCCAGAGCCGGGGTAGATGGACTAGGTAGCCTGGCTGTCCCTGCCTAGCTAGGCGGGTAAAAACGGCGATGACACGAACGTGGCGTTGCGCCGCCATGACGGCATGGGATAACTCGAAATCCGCCGGGGCAATGTGCGGAAAGGCGACGTGGTATCGGGCTAGACAATCCGCTGTCACGTCCGCGCCGACGTCGCGCCGGGCATCCTGCAGTAGCGAAACCAAATCGTATGTCACCGGGCCAATGCCGGCATCCTGAAAATCAATTAGACCGCAGGCCTGAACCGATGGGCGGCCCGCTAGGTAAATTAGATTTCCTGCATGAAAATCCCGCAGCAGCAGCGATTGCGGCACGGCCATGGCTTGACGCAAGGGCACAGTCCAGGCACGGCTGAAATCGGCAATTATGCTCTCGCCCACCGGGCCCAGAATTTGGGGCAGATAACTTTCACAGAACAACATGGTCTGTTGCAGGAACTGCGGCCCGTCGAACACCGGCAAGGAAGCGGTTTCAGGTTCCGCAACAAAATTTCGGTGCAGATGGATCAAGGTGTCGACGGCAAGCCGATACAAGGGCAAGGGTGCCGATCCGCTATCCAATAGGGCAGTATATGTATCATCACCAAAATCCTCCACCAGCAGCAACCCATTATTCGGGTCGGCGGCCAGAATTAGTGGCGCGGACAGGTTCACCGTGTCCAACAGGCTGGCGACAGAGATAAAACTCGTGGCAGTTTTGCTCGTCGGGGCCACCATCAACAATGCGCTGCGGTCTCCCAGAGTCAGACGTTCATAACGGCGAGAAGAGGCATCGCCCGCCAAGGGCGCGCGGCTGGCGTCCCGCCACTTAAGATGCCCCAGGAAGGCAGTCACATGCGCCGTGCTCAGCATGCCCTCACCAAAGGATTTGCCAGCGTTCGGGGCCAGAGGCATCGCCGATCGCGCGCAGCGACAATTGCCGGCTGTCACCGTCCCCGGCTTCGGACAAATGAATTTCAATGCGGTGCCTAGGCAACCACGGCCCCAGGCGTTCGGGCCATTCGATTAGGCAGATGCCGTCGTCGAAAGCATCCTCGATGCCCAACTCGATGACCTCATCGGGCGCGGCAAGACGATACAGATCGAAATGCCAGACTGTACCCAGGGCGGTATCGTAGGTCAGCAATAGATTGAAAGTCGGACTGGGTATGTCTTCATCGACGGCCAGGGCGTGTAGAAAGCCACGGGCAAAGGTCGTCTTGCCCGCGCCCAGGTCACCGTACAGACAAAACACGTCCCCCCGCCGGGCCAGTGCCGCCACGCTGGCTGCCGCGGCCGCCGTTGCCTCCGTATTGGGCAATAATCGGCGGCTCTCAAATATTGGGGGGTTGCTCAATCCCCATCACCAGTCGCCACGGCAAACAAATCAGCCCAGCCGCCCATCTCTGTCGTCCTCTGCGCAGTGTTACTGCTGCGAAGCTTAAGCGCCGTTCGACGCCAAGACAAGCAAGGCCGGGGCGATCGCGTTAGTAGCGGTAATAGTCTGGCTTGAACGGGCCTTCGGTACCGACGCCGATATATTTGGCTTGCTCGCTGCTCAACGTGGTCAGATGTACGCCCAGCTTCTCCAGATGCAGGGCCGCGACCTTCTCGTCCAAATGCTTGGGCAGGGTATAGACCTTGCACTCATATTCGGCATGTTTTTCCCACAACTCGATTTGCGCCAGCACCTGGTTGGTGAACGAGGCGCTCATCACAAAGCTGGGGTGGCCGGTGCCGCAGCCCAGGTTCACCAAGCGCCCTTCGGCTAGAACGATCAGGCGGCGGCCATTGGGTAGTTCGACCTCGTCAACCTGGGGCTTGACGTTGTGCCAAGGGTGATTACGCAAGGCATCGATTTGAATTTCGCTATCGAAATGGCCAATATTGCAGACGATGGCCCGGTCCTTCATCTCCCGCATATGCTCTATGGTGATGACATCCTTGTTGCCGGTGCAGGTCACAAAGATATCGCCCAGGGGCGCAGCCTCTTCCATGGTCGCGACCTGATAGCCTTCCATGGCCGCCTGCAGGGCGCAGATGGGATCAATCTCGGTGACCATCACCCGGGCCCCCTGGCTGCGCAGCGAAGCAGCGGAACCTTTGCCCACGTCGCCAAAGCCACAGACTACGCCAACCTTACCCGCCATCATAACATCCGTGGCGCGCTTGATGCCGTCCACCAGGCTTTCCCGGCAGCCATAAAGATTATCAAATTTGGACTTGGTGACCGAATCGTTGACGTTGATGGCGGGGACTACCAGGGTGCCGTCCCGCGCCATCTCGTACAAACGGTGGACGCCGGTAGTGGTTTCCTCGCTCAAGCCGCGCACATCCTTCATCAGCTCAGGATATTTTTCGTGCATGAGGCCGGTGAGGTCGCCGCCATCGTCCAGGATCATGTTAGGGCGCCAGCCGTCGGGCCCGATGATGGTCTGCTCGATACACCACCAGAACTCCTCCTCTGTTTCACCCTTCCAGGCGAAGGTGGGTATCTTCGCCGCGGCCATGGCGGCGGCGGCCTGATCCTGGGTGGAAAAGATGTTGCAGGATGACCAGCGCACTTCCGCGCCCAGCGCCAACAAGGTTTCCATCAACACCGCCGTCTGGATTGTCATATGCAGACAACCGGCGATGCGGGCGCCCTGCAAGGGTTTTCTGGGACCGAATTCCTCGCGCAACGCCATCAGGCCCGGCATCTCGGTCTCGGCAATAGTGGTTTCCTTGCGGCCCCAATCGGCCAGTGAAATGTCGGCAACCTTATAGTCGGTAAACGCGCTCATGGATGGTCTCCCAGGGGCTGATCGAAGCAAGCCCTATTGTCCGTTAGAGTATATCCCATGTAGATACGCTCGGACCGTTTAAAAAAGAACGGTTTTTCCAATCACTAGATATCGAAAAGCGATTTTCTTTGATCCAAAATTGTTCAAACAGGCCGCCACAGTAGAAATTTCAGGCCCATATAACGGTTACGAATCACCGTTGGTGAAGTCTGCGGCGCTGTTTAGCAAATAGGCTGGAATCGCGCAAGCATCAAAAAATCCTTATATGTTTAATCATTCATTTACTTTTTAGATTTAGGGCGCAGGCGAACGGCCAGAGCGAACATGACACAGCCCAAGGATAAGGCCACCAGCCACCAAGTCTGCCAGATCCCAAAGCTGAGATTGGCCACGGTAAGGCCCGCCAGCAGCAGTCCGGTGGCCACGGCCCGTTCGCTACGCCGGCCTAGGTCCCCGGCACGCAACCACAGGCCAGCCAGCAATATCGCCCATAAAACCGCCCCGACGCCACCAAGTTCCAACCAGATTTGCAGGCTCGCATTATGTGGGTGGAGGCCCATTATGTTGCCTCCCCCTGGCAGCTTGGTATTGCCGCCGGGTATCCGCCGCGAGGCGTCCATGCCCCAGCCCAGAACCGGCGCTTCGGCGATGCGTTCGGCCGTGAAGCGCCAGATATGCAGGCGATGCAAACCGGAATAGTGGTTACTGTTGAAATATCCGGCCAGGCGCTCCGGCGCCAGCAAAGTGGTGGGCAATAGCGGCGCGCCCAGAACTCCGACCACCAAAAGGCCCGCTAATAGACGCTGCAGCCACGGCCCGGACCACCAGGCCACAACCGCGCCCGCCAGCGCCAGCGCCCCTGCAATCTGATTGCTGTTAGAGACGCCCAGCATGATCACCGCCATGGCGGCCGCGATCGCCGTCGTAGCCCAGACCCGGCGGTCCCGCTGCAACAAGACCAAGGCGCAGGGTCCGGCGGCCAGCAGCAGCAGTGTTTCAGACCGGTTCAGAATGGTTCTCTGAAATTCATCAGCCCGTCCCAGCCACTCAAACCATAATTGGTAGGCGGCGGCGCCGGACAGGCTTTCCAACCCCAACAGCAGGGCCGCGAGGGTAAAAGCGGCCACCAATACCCGGCCGATCGGGCCTCTATCGCCAGGTTCAAGGTCATTTATACCGTCGAGCACGATCAGCGCCATGGCGGCCACGCCTACCAATCTTGCAAAGGTCCAAATTGCGGCTGCGTCATCCAACGCCCACAGGGCGGAGAGCAGGGCCCAGGCACCTATCATGGCGGCCAGAATGGCGCTGCGGCCCTGGAAAGGACGGCGCAACTGGCCCTGACGCCAACGCCGTGGCAGCAGCCATAGGGCGACGACGAACAACAACAGCACCAGGGCTTTTGGCGCAACGATGCCCACGGGAGCAAACAGGGCGGCCAGTAGGAACAGCGGGCGGGCTCGGGCGGACGGCATCAACCCGCGCCCTTTGCCGGCCGAACCGCATCATAGGCAGCCAAAGTATCGGCAACAAAGGCCTCGACCGTGAATTCCGCCAGGGCCAGCTGGCGGGCCGCAAGGCCCATGGCCGCACGCAAGTCGGTATCATCCAGTAGTTTTTTAATGGCGGCGGCGGTGGCCGGGCCATCCCGCACGGGCACCAGAAAACCGCTTTCCCCGTGGCGGACAACTTCCCGGCAGCCGGGCACATCGGCGGTGACAGTGGGCAGACCGCAGGCCGCCGCCTCTATCAAGCCGCGGGGCAGGCCTTCACGATAGCTGGGCATGCAGATAACGTGGGCCTGGGCTAAAACCGCCGGCATATCCGTGCGAAAGCCCCACCATTCGACCAGTCCTTCCGCCTCCCAGCCACGGATCGTCGCCTCGGCCACGTCCGTGGGATTGGCCGGATCGCGGCGGCCGACCAGGATGAAGCGGGCGGTGGTGCCGGCGGCTTTCAGCTGCCGGGCGGCATGGATGAATTCATGCACCCCCTTGTCACCCAGAATGCGTGCCGGAAACATGACCACGACAGGCCCGTCTGGCGGGGAGATGGGGGTAAAGGTCGTCATATCCACGCCACAACCCTTGATCATCAGGGTGATGTCTTGGCGGACTAGGCCGTGATCGAGAAAAAGCCTCAAGTCATCGGGATTTTGAAAGATCACCCGGGCATTCGGGTGGCCCAAGGCAAAGCGGTACAAGGGCATGATCAGGGCCCGGATCAGCCTGGCCGGCCAATCGTCCCGGATGAATAAAAAACCCAGGCCGGTAACCGCGTGCACCACCCCCGGCACCCCCAACAGGCGCGAGGCCAAGCCCCCGAAAATGACCGGTTTCATGGCCACGTGATGCACCAGATCCGGTTTGATCCCGCGGATTAGACGCAAACAGCTGACAAGCAGGCGCGTCTCTCCCAACAGGCCGCGGCCGCCCCGTTTCAGGGGCAGGTCGTAATATTGAAAGCCGCAATCACGAATGACCGCGACGGAGGCGGCCTCGAAGGGGGCCGCCACATGTACCTCGTAGCCGTCCTTTTGCGCGGCCAGGGCCACGGGTAAACGGTGCGTGGTAAAAAACAAGGCTTCGTTCATCAGGAATAACAAACGCGGTCCGGTCATTGTGCCCGACCGTCCAGCCAGGACTGGAACATCAGAATATCCCACAGCTGATGTTGCCAATTGCGTCGGCCCGAAAGATGTTCGGCCCAGAGGCGGCGGATCGGGGCGGGATTGAAATAGCCGTCACCTCTCAGGCGTTCGGGCGCCAGCAAATCCTCAGCCCATTCGCGCAAGGGGCCGCGCAACCAGTCGTGGATCGGCACCGCGAAGCCCATTTTGGGCCGCTCGATCAATGCCCTGGGCACATGGCGGTAGAGCACTTGGCGCAGCAGCCGCTTAGATACGCCGCCGCCCAGCTTCATGGTGAGCGGCAGGGACCAGGCGAAGGCCACGACGCGATGATCCAGCAGGGGCACCCGAGCTTCCAGGCTGACGGCCATGGAGGCGCGGTCGACCTTGGTCAAAATGTCGTCGGGCATATAGGTCATGGCATCCAGATACATCATCGCGTGGGCCGGGTTCGCCAGATCGGCGCCCTGATGCGGGGCCAACCCGCCACTCCGGTTCAGCACCATGGCTTCGGCCTGGGGCCAATGGCTGGTCAGGCCTTCGTACATCTGGGCCGCATCGCGGGCGTGCAGGACACCGGCCAGCTTGTGCAGTTTGTCGCCTGGATTGTTCTGGCCCAGATATTTCGCCAGACGGTCCCATTGCTGTGGCGGCAGGGCGGTCAACAGGGTGGCCAGGGCGCCTTTGACGGGACCTGGCAACCAGCCGGTGGCGCGGATCAGGCGCTCTACCCAAAGATAACGGTTGTAACCGCCAAAAATTTCGTCTCCACCATCCCCGGACAAGACCACGGTGACTTTTTCCCGGGCCATTTTTGACACCAGATAGGTCGGTATCTGCGATGAATCGGCGAATGGCTCATCATACATCCCACCCAGACGGGGCACCACATCCAAGGCATCGGCCTCGGATAGATACAGCTCGTTATGATCGGTGCCCAAATGTTTGGCGACAGCCCGCGCGTCGACGGCCTCATCATAGCCAGCAGCGGAGAAGCCGATGGAAAAGGTCTGGATCGGGCGGCTGGATTGCTGCTGCGTCAGGGCCGCGACAGTGGATGAATCTATACCTCCCGACAGAAATACCCCCAACGGAACATCAGCCACCATACGGCAGCGCACCGCCTCGGCCAGCAACTTTTCTAGTTCCCCTGCGGCTTCTTTTTCGCTGCCCCGAAAGCGGTTTGCCTGGCCCTGTTCGGCCACCTGGCGCAAGGACCAGTATGGTGCTAAATCGATCTTGCCATCCGGTCCACAGCGCAGGATTGTCGCGACCGGCAGCTTACGTACGCCAGCGTAAATGGTTCCGGGCGCGGGCACGCAGTTTCGTTTCAGGTAGAGGACCAGGGCGTCCCGGTCGATAACACCTTGAAAAGACGGATGGGCGCGCAGGGCCTGAATTTCCGAAGCGAAGATCAGATGCCGGCCCATTTGCGCGTAATACAGCGGCTTGATCCCCAGCCGGTCGCGGATCAGCACCAAGGTGCGGTCCCGACGATCCCACAAGGCGATGGCGAACATGCCGACAAAGCGTCCCACTGCGGCCTCCACGCCCCATTCGACAATCGCGGCCAGAATCACTTCGGTATCCGAATGACCGTTGAAACCATGGCCTGTCGCCGATAATTCTTGGCGTAATTCGGCGAAGTTATAGACCTCGCCGTTGTAGGCGATGACATAGCGGCCATCGTGGGAGGCCATGGGCTGGGCCCCCTCGGCGGAGAGATCAATGATCGACAGGCGGCGATGGCCCAGGGCGATGCCGGCATCGGCATCGACCCAATGGCCGCCCGAGTCCGGCCCCCGATGCAGCAGCGTGGCCGCCATGGCCTGGACCTGACGGGTCAGGATCTCGGCCGGCGTGGCCGGTTCACGCTCTAACGACCCTGCTAGGCCACACATCTAATACCCCAATCAGGATTGCTCAAGACTGACCCCGACGAGAAACAATCTCATACCTGCCAAGCCACTTGGTCAAAATCTGGCCGCCCATCCCTGTCAAATTTCACGTCCAGAGTCCATCCACACCTACCTTGGACGGCTATCCGAATCGAATCAGCAGATCATAGAATAGCGCCGTTCCCCCGCAAGCCGGGAATTGCGCCGAAACCTGCCTGAGCCGCTATTGTATTTGCGTCCATGGGTTATTGTAGGACGCTATGCCGTCCGAAAGACGAAACCATTTCGCCCGCACGGGTACTATAATGCCTGGCGGAACATCCCGGTGTGATGGCATAAGGAGGTGATGGCGAATGGGCCGCGTGCGCGATAATCAGGCCGCCGGCAGCTTAGCAAAGTCCGTCCGGCGCTTTTCTGTGAAGGCAGCGATGGCCTCGCAGTTCGCGGGCGCGCCGGTCAGGCGGCCAGCCAGCAGGACCCCAGGGAGGGAATGACCGCCTAAAGCCTATGTTTTCTGCGGGTATTACGACCTATTTCGATTGCTACCCGCAAACCTACCCCCAAACTAGCTTGGCATTGAAAGCGTAGTCGGGTCCCTTTGGGCAAATCCGGAACAGCCCCCAATGCCGCAACAATTAAAGCTTTCACAAAGAGCTCCCGTCATCGACAGAGGGCGACGGAGAGCAGCGTTCCGCGCACACGATGCCTGGGATAGCCCATCGAGGACCGAGGCCCACCGGCAGGCCATGATGGAGCTCATCGACACCGGACCCGCTCACATCGCGCACCCCGCAAGGTGGGCTCCGTTCGTGGTGGTTGGTGAAGGTGCGAGGCGGTAGCTGTCCGACTACCGCTCACCAGCCCCAGAGACCATCATGCCGATGGCAACCAGGACGGTCATGCACTAACATTTAAACCGGACCACTCAACGGGGGCCTACCAATGGGAAATAAAACATTAATTGTTTCTGATTACTCGCCAACCAACGCGCATAGATATCCTGCGGCTGTTAAGGCTGGAGGACTTGTATTTTTGTCGGGTGTTAGGCCTTCTAATAAAAGTGATAGCCGCAGGGGTTTTAATGATATCCCGGTTGGTGGCTATAATAAAAAACAAGGCTTTAGCATGGTTGATAGTTTGGAAAGTAAAGTTGCCTATGATTCTTGGTTTTCTCATAAAAATATGGACGCTGTACTTGAAATGGCGGGTAGTGGCGGCGACCAAATTCTCCGGCAACATATTTGGCAAAAAGATAAACGATTTTTTCCTATTTATGAGGACATTCGCCAGGTATTGCAAAAGGTACCATCTCCAAGTAGTGGCCTTGGGGTATCAGAAGTATTCGGAGATCCGTATTTTACGATAGGTATTGACGCAATCGCAGTTTGTCCTGATGAAAATCCAAATTTGCCGTCTCGGGAGGTTATTGCGGCAATGGATGACAAGGATTTACCAGCGGCATCATTCTATTCCCAGGCAGTTCGTTCCGGGCCGTTAGTTTTTACGGCAGGGCATATACCTATTAAAACCTCGGAGCGTGGCAAACCTCTCGTCAATTCCTTCGAAGATTTACCCATGGAAGGCCGTTTTCTTGAAACAGGACGTAGTCACCCGGACAGTCGAGACGGCCCAATTGCGTCACAAAGTTGGCATGTCTACAAAGAATTAGAAAGGACCTTGCGAAAGCAGGGGTTGGAATTATCTGATACAATTAATGCAACAGTATTTTTGGCTGATATAAGAGATTTTCCGACATTTCACCGAATTCATAATCACATTTTCCGCGAAAAAAATACAGCTCTTACTGTCTCGGGGTTCGATGAAGTAGGGCATCGTGGTTGTCTTATCGAAATTGAGTTGACTGCCTCAGCCTCCATGAAGAATTTCGATAAGAATACATTCGACTGGCCTATTAAAGCGCCCTTTGCGGCCCCCTCAGCGACAAGTGCAGGGGGGTTTATATTTTATTCGGGGGTATTAGGTCTCAATTCAAGTAGTGAAATAGTTCAAAGTTTTAATGATTTTTGTTTTACTCCCGCAGATCTAGGTAAAATACTTGAAAATAATGAGGGGCACCCTAGCCTAGTGTGCCAATGTTGGGCGGCATTCGATTTATTATCAGAAAACGCCGAAAAAGCTAATTCAAGTTTAGATGACCTGGTAAAAATCACTGTTTATTTAAAGAAAGCTGGGCATTTTAAGGTCTTTGATGAGGTGGCGTCGGAGTTCTTAAGTGAGGAAAACTTACCAGCTTTAGAGTGTGTGCTCATACCAAATCCGGGTCCAGTTCACGATGCGGTGGTCCAAATTGAGGCAATAGGATTTAGAAATGAAAAAAGGGCCGAGCTGATTTGAATTACGATAAGCAAAAATAAGGACTCATGAACCGGGCATTTCTGTTTTCTCCTTAGGAAAGTTTTAATGCCCGCTTTAGGGACGAACTGCTAAACGGTGAAATCTTCTACACCCTGAAAGAGGCCCAGATCATCATCGAAATATGGAGGAAACATTACAACACAAAGAGACTGCACAGTGCTTTGGGCTACGGCACCAAGATGCCAGCAGTGAGACCCCTCCGCTACATCGATAGGCGACTATCAGACTTGCTATTTCAGTTCGTCAAGTAGTGCCTTCGCGTCTCTGAGGTCCGGTGTGTCAAGGCCCTCAGTAAACCATTCGTAAATTGTGCTCAAAACACCTCGCGCTTCGTCGTGTCGGCCGGTACCAGCCTGTATGCGAGCGAGGCTTACCGCGGCGCGCAACTCGAGCATTTTAGCCTGCTGCTGTCGGGCAATTTTGAGCGCGAGGTTAAAACATTCCTCACTGGCGTCGGTGTTTTCTTCGGGCTGGAGCATTAAAAGCCCACCCTTGATTCGAATTATCTCTGCCAAACACTTTTTTTCTCCAGTCGCCTCGACTAAACGTAAAGCCTCAGTGATCGACTCCAGGCCTTGTTCCGGCCTGCCAGCCCAACCTTGAACCTCAGCGAGCACGGCCAAGAATTCTGGTACGCGCAAACCCGCCCCGGTGCGTTGCCAGGCCGCCAGCCCCTTGCTGATTTCGGCGACGCCATTTTCGAGGTCACCTTCTACGGCTGTCGCCCAGCCATGCACAGCATTGCCCAGACTGCCATAGTTCAGAACGCCATGTTCCTGACTCAAAGCAATGCAAATCTCAGCCTGTTGGCGCGCCACCGTCGCATCACGGCAGAGTAGATAATAATAACTGGTAAAAAAATGTGCCAGAATCAATGTCATTGGGTGGCCAAGATTTTCAGCGCTGGCTAAGGTCTCTTGGGCGCTATTGGCGGCTTGCTCAAGATGGCCGAGATACCATTGAGACTGCATCAAATGGGAACTGGCACAGACACCCGGATCGTGGCCGCCGTAGAGGAGGACATGAGTTTTATGCTCGGCAGAATCATAGTCGTCGTGCCCACGTTGGGAATGCTGTCGGCACAGCTCGAAATCGGCCGTGGAGAGAAAGCTTGTCCAAGCTGAATGGCGCGCCTGTAATAACAGTATGGGCTTATCCTGTCGCTCGGCGACTTCCAGCAGTTCATGCGAAAGACCATGCGCAGGCACTAAACGGGCGCCCTGTTGCGCGTTGATCCAAAGCCCCCAGGTGAAGGCAAACTGTTGCTCCGGCGTTCCCACCCGTTGACACAGATCGCGAGCCGCAGTGTAGGCGTCAGTGACCTCTGGTGCTGCATAACCCTTGTTCGCAAGAAGCACCGTGCCTCGCATGAGTCTAAGGTCCAGCTCGCTTCGATCTCGCTCCAAGCCTTCCGGCAATGCTGTGACCAGTTCGAGGCCCCTCTCTAAATGCGCAATAGCCTCGTGGTTGGCAGATCGTTCGACGGCACGATTTCCCGCGCGTGCCCAATAGAAGACAGCCCGGTCGGTCTGCCCCGCTTCCGAGAAATGATGGGCCAGAACCTCGGGCATGGTCTGAAAAATTTCTGGAAAATCTCGTTCGCTGGTCTCTGCTATGTCACGATGTAGCTCCCGGCGACGGCTGATCAAAAGCGACTCATACGCCGCATCCTGAACCAATGTTTGCTTGAAAGCATAGATCCTATCCGTCGCCGCACCTTGGCGAATTACAAGCCCGGATCGAACCAATTTCTCCAAATCGCTTTCAAGTTGGAGTTCTTGCTGTTCGGTAATTGCGGCCAGCAAATCATGGCTAAACTCACGACCTATGACGGCGCCAATCTGCGCGAGACGCTTAGCGCTACCGAGCCGGTCGATGCTTGCCATGAGAGAAGCCTGAAGCGTGGTCGGAATGTTGCCCATGTTTGCGATGTCACCACTGTCCAGGACCGTTTGGGTTAGCGCTTCGACGAATAGGGGCACACCGTCTGCACGCGCTACAATTCGTTCAATGATATAGCTTGTCAGATCCTCACCGCCGGAGGCGTGTACAATTTCGGCGCCTTGTTCGCGGCTGAGCCGGTTCAATGCGACCGATGTAAGGTGTGGTTGGTCGGGCCAGATATCGGATCGCTCCGGACGATGGGTAATTAGCACTAGGACGCGAGCGCCTTGCACCTGCGCCATAATCTCCGCCACCAGGGATTTGGTCGTCGGATCGATCCAATGGGCGTCTTCCACCACGAAGAGTACCGGCCTCAGTTGGCTCAACGCGGTCACTTGATCAACCAATGCCTCTATCGTGCGGGCCCGGAGCAACTGTGGACTTAGCTCTAGCGAGCCATACCTATCCTCTGCCGGTAAAGAGAGCAGGGTCGCGAAGATAGGCGCAATGCTTGCGATGTTCGCATTGGAAAGGCGCAACAATGATTCGAGTTTGTCAAGTTTGGTGTCAATATCGTCTTCGGTGGAGAATCTGGCTGCCCGCGTCAGCCTCTGGATGATGGGATAGAGCGCGGTGTTCGCGTGAAGGGGCGAGCACTGGTAGCGCAAACCAAAATGGGTTTCATTTAGGATTTCATCGCGCAATGTGCGCACAAGGCGTGACTTGCCGATGCCGGGTCCGCCGGCCAGCAGTACTACTTGGCCCTCTCCGCCTTTTGCCTGCGACCATCGCTCCGTTAGTAGACCTAATTCATGCTTCCGACCAACGAAACGGGTGAGTGTTTCTTCATGTCGCGCGTCGAACCGGCTTTCCGCCTGGCCTTCGCCGGTGACCGCCCAACACGGCACAGATTGTTCAAATCCTTTGAGATTATGTGGGCCGAGATCCTCAAGTACAAATACCATGCCGATCAGTTGCCTAGTCAACGCATTAATCACCACCTGTCCGGGCAACGCCATACCTTGAAGTCGCGCCGCCAGGTTTGGGGTCTCTCCGCTTACGGCTTCCAAATCCGAGGCCGTATCGCCGACCAAGTCACCAACGACCACTTGACCTGTCGCTATGCCAACTCGTGCGCGTAGAGTTTCGCCGACAATTTTGATCTTTTCGACGGCGGTGTGGGCGTCGAGCGCAGCACGGACCGCTCGGGCGGCTTGGTCCTCATGCGCATGAGGCCAGCCGAAATATGCGAGCACGCCATCGCCCAGAAACTTCGCAATATGTCCCTCATAGCGGATCACGGCGCTTGCTACGGCATCTTGGTATCGCGCCATAATATCGCGTAGGTCTTCTGGGTCGAGGCGGCGGGATAATTCAGTCGAACCCACCAAGTCACAAAACATGACTGTCAGCTGACGACGTTCGGCAGTAGTTGAACGATGGTCCTGATCTTTGGCAACCTGAATGCTTGCCGGGGCGACTTCTTTGCTGCCTAGCTGTGCAATGGCACGAAGCAGTCGTTTGCTGTCTCCTAAGTTGACGCCAAGTTGTTGTAGATCGTCTTTGTCCAAGTCCGCGACGACATCAACACCGATGCCGTTCTCTACAAATACGTCGCCATATTTGCCTAGCCCGAGTTCTTCCAACCACTGGCGAATATCATCTTCCATCGACGCTTGCTCTCCCCAACGGTCAGCTTAGCAGGCTGAGTGAGATCGGGGAATAACTTCGAATTTCAGAACCATTTTACGCACCTGTTAATGGCAGCTATGGTCCCAAGAAGTCTGTAAACGTTTCCTAAAATATCGCTCACTCCTGGAGGCCCTATTAGCCAAACGAGTACTGGTTTGAATATCCCCGTAACTCATAAATCTCAGGCCACAAGTTGGCGCCACTCGGCCAGAGCGGTCGCGCGGCTCTGCTTGAATACGTCGCGGCGGATTAGCGGAGGTGGTTGCTGAGCTCGGG